>Ga0105046_10000142_pt1 | contig 83296 bp, 62 predicted proteins | sample MAT03_FD_78385 | JGI IMG/M metagenome (GOLD analysis project Ga0105046, IMG submission 78385) | Freshwater microbial communities from Lake Fryxell liftoff mats and glacier meltwater in Antarctica - MAT-03 (megahit assembly) | ecosystem: Environmental > Aquatic > Freshwater > Ice > Liftoff... | reverse complement strand
ATCGAGCCGTTGCACGAACCCGCCTACGCCCGCGTGCGTGAGCAGATCGCGAAAAAGGGCGAGCGGTTGGTCGACGCCCGGGAGACGTTCAGCAACGTCGACGTCGCGACGTGGTTGTTCTGGATCGCCCGGCTGCGGGACTCCGGCTCCGTGAAGCTGGTGGCCGGCTCGTTGGGCACGGTCGATCAGATCAAGGCCGAGTTCGGGGCCCCGAAGATTCGGTCCTACGCGCCGGCCGAGTCGGGCAACACGATCGAGCGGCTGTGCGCGATCATGTTCAGCTTGTTGAGCGACAAACAGAAGTCGGCGGCTGGCGAGCTGCTCGCCGCGGGCTCGTAACATTCATCGCGCGCGGCCCGGGGGCTGCGTGCGTTCCGGGGCGCGCCATCCCAAGACGGCGCGCCCCCTTTTCATAAGGAAGATCCGATGAAACTGTCTGCCGAAGAAGAGGCGACCCTGCTGCAGAAGCTGCCCGCGAAGGTGGGCCCGGCGATCATCCAGGGCCTGAAGGGGAAAGAGGGCGACACGTTCCTGGACGACGCCCTCGCGGCCTGCACGGCCGAACTCAGCCGGCGGGAGAACGCTGCCGAGATGTCGAGGGCCCTGGCAGCCCTGAGCTGACGCGCCCGCAATTGACCCCTCGAAGGTTGCCGTGCGGCAGCCGGGCGGAGTTTCGTCCGGCTGCCGCAGGCAGGGTTCACGCCGCGCGGCGAACAGGCAGGGTGAAGCTGACGATCGTGTTCGCCCTGATGAACATCCGACAAGACGCGTGGACAGGGGCGGCCCCCTTCTATCGAGCCCGAGCCGAGGCTGTCCTTCGAGCGACTACGCCCTTCGTAGTGGCTTAATCGCCGCACTTCGATGGTTCTTCCGTCGAATCGCTGGGCCATTTTCCATCTTGAACCTGGCTGAACTTTTCCCTCCCCTCAAGGCACTCACTTCCAACCCTGGCTGCACATTCGTTGACGCAACCTGCTGCCAGGGAATAGATTGAAGACTGCCGCGGGATGCCTTTGACCGCTCCCCGCGGCCCCCACGATTGCCTGCCTCCCGCACCGGAGATTCGCCATGCGTATCCGATTCGCCCTCCGCCCGACTCTTGTTGCCCTGGCTTTGGCCGCCCTGCTGGCCCCCTGGGGCAGCGATCTTTTGTCGGCCGCTCCGGATGACGCCCCGGCGACTACCGAAAAGGACCCCAAGAGCGACGACGAGCCCGAGCCCGAAGGCCCGCGTGAAAACCCCTACCTGGCCCCGGCCGGAATGTCGGGCGAGGACCTCGTCAAGTTCCTCGATCGGCTTCAGAACAAGCCCAAGACCATCAAGGCTCGGCCGGAGTACATCCAAGCCGTGGTCGACACGGCCGACCGCATCCTGGCCGCCAAAGTGGACGACAAGAGCAGCACGCTGGCCACCATGGCCATGTTCGGCGCCCTCTACGATCTCAGCCGCCGGGGCGAAGGGGCCTCGTACGAGAAGCTGCTGGCGATGGCCGGCAAGTACAAAGACGATCCGCGGGCACCCGTGGCCGACGAAGCCAAGCTGGTGCTGCTGCAAGACAAAGTCGAGAAGATCAACTTCGACGAGAAGGAGAAGCTTCCCGCGCTGTTGGCCGAGGTGAAGGCCTATTTCAAGGGTCAGTCGGAACTCGGCGAGCGGCACCTGGCACTGGCTTCCGGTTCGGTGAAGCTCGCCAACGCCCTGCCCACGACCGACGACATGACGGCCATCGAAGCCTACCGCGAGCTCGGCGAGAGCTTTGCCAAGAGCAAGCACGATCAACTCGCCGGCTACGGCAAGCAGTTGCAGAAGATGGCCAACAAGCTCGAGCTGATGATCAAGCCGGTCGAGATCGCCGGCAACTTGCTCGATGGCAAGCCGCTCGACTGGTCGGCCTACAAGGGCAAGGTCGTGCTGATCGATTTCTGGGCCACCTGGTGCGGTCCCTGCGTGGCCGAGATCCCTAACGTGAAGAAGGCCTACGAAGAGTGGCACAAGAAAGGCTTCGAGATCATCGGCATCAGCCTGGATGAAGACGTGGAAGCCCTCAAGACCTTCATCACCGAGAAAGAGATCCCCTGGCCCACCATGGTCAGCACCGACAAGGAAACCGCTGGCCCCAAGCACCCCATGGCCACCAAGTTCGGCGTGCGGGCGATCCCCTCGATGATTCTGATCGGCAAGGATGGCAAGATCGTGACCACCAACGCCCGCGGCGAAGAACTGACCAAGCAACTTGAACGGCTACTGGGCGAAGGGGCCGAAGAGCGCGAGAAGGAAGCGGCCGAGCGTCTGAAGAAGGCCGCGCCTGCTAAAGCCGGTCGGGCGATCGAGTAGCCTCGCGACTACGCCGTCATCGCCCGATAGGCCTCCTTCAGGCACGCGGGGCAAATGCCGTGCGAGATCGGCGGGAGCGGGATTCCGTCAAACAAGTGCAGCATCGCGACGGCTTGCTCAATCTCTTCCCAGGCATCCGCCGAAACGCGCACTCGTTTGCACCACCCGCAGATCAAGAGGGCCTCGCCGCTGCGCTCCTGGCTGGGGTCGAGCAGCGGAACGCTTTCGCGGGCTTCGACCCGATCGACCTCGCAGGCGAATCCCACTCCGCCATCCTCAAGCGGAGACATCGAGAGCCACAGGAACCGGCGTTCCGCTGCCGAGTCGCAGCGAAAGGGCACGCTGACCAGAACCTGCCTCCGGCGCACCTTGAGAAGCATCTGCTCGTAGATGTGCCGGGTCTCGGCGTCGGCAATGTAGCGCCATAAGCATTCGCCCACGGGCTTCGAGTCCAGGAGCTCGGGGGCTTCGCCCGCCTGGGCAAAACGATTCCACGCGTCATTCACATGACAGATCGTGTCGCTGGCGTCGATCTGGTACTCGACCGGCCATTGCAAGCTGTCCATGGGCGTGATGTCCTCGCAAGAAGCTGGGACGATCCGAACAACGCACGCAAGGTAAGTATACTACGATTCACATCGCTTCGCAGTCGGCCCAGTGCACAATGCACAAGATCGCAAACCACGCGAATGACAGGCGGATCAACAAGGCGTCGGATCGCCCATACGCTGGGGTGCGGCGGTAGTGTCGATGGATACCATTGGTTTACCTTCGGCAAAGTGGCGGGTACTAACCCTGACAAGCAAGGATGTCGCGAAAGATGGCCGTCCAGGTCCAGGAACGACTGCTTACAAACTCCGAAAAAGATCGATCGTTCAGGGTCGTTCTGCACGAACGGCCGTATGCCACCGGTTTTGCCAGGCCTGGAAGTGGCCGACCTACTCCATGGATTCACTAAGCCGACGGTCGACGGCAATTGCGATCTTTCCTTGAACACCGTTATGGGGACTCTCCAGCCGGGCATGGGCGAGCGGAATATCGGCAAGCGAATAGACGGCGCCAACGTGTGGCTGCAGCTGACCTCGCTCTACCAATGCGCTCAACTCATCAAGCTTGCCGCGGTTTTGTCTTGAGAAAACGAAGTGGTAACTCGCGTTCTTGCCCCAGGCCTGAATCACGTTTTGTGGCTGTGCAATGTCCACGATCGTGACAACGCGGCCAAGTTGCGCGAGCGTGTCGGGGCTGCGCGACAAGGTGTTGCCCCCGATGGTGTCGAACACGACATCGACTCCGCGACCACCCGTTTCCCGCATGATGGCGTCTACATAATCCTCCTTCTGGTAGTCGATGATTCCCTCGGCCCCCAAACTTCGCGCGAACTCAAAGTTTGCTTCGCGCACGGTCGTAAAGACCCTCGCTCCCATGACTTTTGCGAGCTGGATCGCCACATGACCGACTCCTCCCGCGCCGCCGTGTACCAGGATGCTTTCCCCCACTCTTAGCGCCGCACGTACGACCAGTGCTTCCCAAGCCGTCCCGCCAACCAAGGTCAGGCTTGCCGCCTCAAGATGGCTGAGCGAGGCAGGCTTCTTTCCGACAATGCTTTCGGCAGCAACGTGGTACTCGGCATAGCTTCCTGGCCCGTCAAATATTTGCGGGGTGTACCAGACTTCGTCTCCTGGAGAGAAGGTCGTCACACCCGGCCCGACTTCCTCGACAACGCCAGATACGTCGTGTCCGGTAATGGCCGGCAGTTGCACCAAGTCGGGATAATCGCCACGTCGGACCTGGTAATCCAACGGATTGATGGAGGTTGCATGTACCCGGACCAGGACTTGGCCCGTGTGCGGCACGGGCTTGGGTACGTCACAAAGTTCGAACGAATCCGGGCCGCCAAATGATTTAAGTACGATCGCTTTCATTGCACTACTAATTTCTATAGATCGATGAACGATCCAGCTCAGCAACCGGGGCCGCTCCGAGAGTATGAACGCCAAAAAGCGAACATGCGGCCCCGGTCAGGTGCAATGTCTGGTTCAGCGTCTTCGCTACCTCAGCGAGCGTGGATCACTTCTTCGTCCGGCCGGCCTCGAACTTGTCCAGCTTGGTTTCGTGCCCGTCGCGTTGCACGCTCTGTGCCTTATCGTAGCTCTCGATCAGCGCCCCGTAGGGCGGGACGAGGCCCACCATGACCGCCGCGAAGTCCATCGCGTCGGGCCGGTTCCACGTCTTCATCAGTTCCCCCAGGACGGCGAACGTGTCGATCGGCATGGCCCCGGCCTGGGTGATGCGGGCGATGGTCAGGTCCGTCGCCATCTTCGACCAGTTGCCCGAGGCGTCCACGATGCAGAACACCTTGTATCCGGCGGCCACCGCACTCAACGCCGGGAACGCCATGCAGACACTGGTGAGCGTGCCGGCGATGAGCAGCGTCTTGCGGCCGGTCTTCTCGATGGCCGCAACCCAGGGAGGGTTGTCCCAGGCGTTGACTTGGCCCGTCCGCGGGATGTAGACGGCCTCGGGGTTTTGCTGGTGAATTTCGGGAATGAGCGGGCCGTTCGGGCCATCAGGGACCGAAGCCGTGGTGATGGTCGGAATCTTGCAGAACCGGGCCACCTTGGCGAGGGCGATGGCGTTCGCACGGAGCGTGGGCTGGTCGATGTCCCGGACCAGTTGGAACAACCCGCTCTGGTGGTCGATGAGCAGCATCACCGCATCGTCCGGGTCGATCATCCACTTGTTGACTTTGGTCATGATTTTCTCCTGCTGAGAAGAGTCCTCTTTTCTGCACCGCGACACCGCGATGTCTGCATAACAGAATAGATGACGGGATCAGGAGGGTATCGGCGGCTCTTGCTGACTTTTTGGCGGTTCTTGCTGTCTTCAGGCGAATCGCTTGGGGGTGACGCCGACGAGCCGTTTGAAATGCCGGTTGAGTTGGCTTTGATCGCTGAAGCCGGCGTCGATGGCGATCTGGGCAAGCGAGAACTGCCTCGCGGCGAGGAGTCGCTTGGCGTGCTCCACGCGCTGGTGGATGACGAACTGATGCGGCGGCAGGCCGGTCGTCTGCTTGAACAGCCGGGCGAAGTGGAATTCGCTCAGGTGGGCGACATCGGCAAGGTCGGCAAGGGCGATGTTTTGGTCGAGGTGGGCGTGGATGTACTCTTCGACCGCCCGCAACGTATGTCGCGCCAGTCGGCCGCCCGACCCGCGGCTGACCCCGTTTGAACCCCGCCTGTTGGACATCTTTCGAATCAGTTGGACGACCAGCACGTTCGCCAGCGACTCGGCACAGAGCCGCCCGCCTGGCCCGCCGGTGAGCAGTTCTTGGCGAAGGGCTGTCAGGGTGTCGATGACCTCGGGGCTGGAACGGTCGTAGTAGCGAACTGGGAAATGAACGCGGGCCGGGTCGAGATCGAATGCCTCTTCGGCCACTTTGGCGACCAGGGCCGGCGACAACTGGTATTGGGTCGATTCGCACATGTTTTGCCACCGCCATCGGCTCTCGACGCGGGGCGGCACGAGATTCACCGCGTGCGGCAAGCCGTCTCCGCTATACCGGACATCGTCGCAACGATTTTCGGTAGGCTTCGGGGCTTTTTCACCAGTTAGTATGACCCACATACATTCGAGGGGAGGGAGAACGACGTCGCTCGCGGGCACTTGCGGGTTGTGTTCGACCCGCAGTCCACTCCAGCCAAGCGTGGCGCTCGTGTGTTGGAACCCATAGGGGAGGTGTGCCAGCCGCTCATCGGGGGTCAGCAGCTTCGGTGGATGGACTTTGCGCGTCATCGAGCACCTCTCGTCGAACGCGTTCCCCGCCTTACGCTAAAGTTAAGTAGCCATCCGCACTGGGGACTGCAAACTCGAACCAGCTCGAGCGGCCGAGGACTGCTGCAATGCCATGTTCGGCATGGCTGAATACTTACCAGCGACCTCGCCAGTAGTATATTCGGAGCCAACTTCATCGCAAAGGCATTGCAGATCGAAAGGCGACAGAGGACAGGATTTGAACTCTGGATCGTCTGGCTGCGAAAGAAATTACGTCAAATCATACGGAGTTGCGGTACATCCAGCTCGATCGTTTGACTTAGTGGTCAAGTCGCAAGTCTCGACTTAACAACGAGAAAAGCCCCTCGACATGCCTGCCGAAGGGCTTCTCATCTCAACAAGTCGGGGCGACAGGATTCGAACCTGCGACCCTCTGGTCCCAAACCAGATGCGCTAGCCAGACTGCGCCACGCCCCGAAACTTGAACAGACTAGATCGTATCCGCCTGCGCCGGCCCGGTCAAACGAGGGTCCGGCGCTGGCCGCTAGCTTGCGATGTGTTACTTCTTGCCGCACAGCGCCTCGCGAACCCGCTCAAACTCTTCGTGATTCTTGAAGTGGATCACGATTCGACCGTTTCCTTTGGCCCCCGGTCGCAGATCGACCTTGGTCCCCAGCACCATCCGCATCTCCTGCTCCAAGGACGCCACTTGCTTGCTGCGGGTTCGCGTCGCCGTACCTCCGCCGGTTGAGGGGGCAGAGCTTCCGTCGGCCATCGGCTCGGCGTCGGCTTCGTCGATCGCCATCCGCACCAGCTCTTCCGTCTGACGGACCGACAGGCTCTCGCTCTTGATCCGCTCGCAACAGGCCAGTTGTTCCGTCTCGTCTCCCAGAGGCAGCAGCGCTCGGGCATGGCCGGCCGTGATGACGCCCTTGCGAACCGCATCCTGCACCGCGGGGGGCAGTTCCAAGAGCCGCAGCAGATTCGTCACCGTCGAGCGATCCATACACAGCCGCGTGGCCAACTCTTCGTGCGAAGCGTGATGCCGCGAGAGATACTCCTGAAAGGCCTGCGCTTTTTCCAGCGGGTTCAGGTCGCGCCGCAGCAGATTCTCGATCATGGCCAGTTCGGCCACCTGGCGATCATCGGCCTCGATCACTCGAGCGGCGATCTGCGTCCAGCCGTTCTTGGTCGCCGCCCGCAGTCGGCGCTCGCCGGCGATCAGTTGAAAGCGCGAGCCAATCTTGCGCACCACGACCGGCTGCAACTGCCCGTGATCACTCAAGCTCTTGGCCAGGTCGGCGATCTCGTTCTCGTCGAAGTCCCGCCGGGGCTGGAACGGATTGGCATCGACGCCGCCGATGTCGACTAGATACGTCTCGCGCTTGGCACTGGTCGCAGGCTCGCGCTCGCCCGGTAGCGAGTCGTAGCTGGCCACGGGCACGCCGGGCGAGGCCGGCTCGTCGATTCCCAGCGGACGGCCCAACAGTGCTTCCAAGCCACGGCCCAAGCGTCGTTCTTTACTCACGGTCCAGTACCTCCAAGGAGAGTTCCACATACGCGCGGGTGCCGCGCGAACGGGGTGCGTAGTCCATTACAGGGATGCCATGGCTGGGGGCTTCGGCCACCGCCACGTCACGGGGAATCACCGTTCGATACACAATGTCGCCGAAGAACTCGCGAACCTCGGCGTCGACTTCTGCGGTCAATTCAAGACTGGGGTCGTACATCGTCAGTACGATGCCGCCAAATTGCAGCCGGGTGTTCTTGCCCCCCATCACACCGCGGATGCAGTCGATCATCTGCGTCAGCCCCTCCAGCGCGAAGTACTCGCACTGGATCGGCATCAGCACTTCGGTCGAACTGGCCAGCGCGATCGTGGTCAGGTTGCCCAGCGACGGGGGGCAATCGAACAGCACCACGTCATAGGCCGACATGCCCGTCATCAGGTGCGCCCGCAGCGTGGCGGCATGATCGCTCTCGCCGGAGTTCAGCGCTTCGACATCGCGGAAGCTGCGGCTGCCGGGCAGGACCTCAAGGTTCGCCACGGCCGTGGGGCAGAGCGATTCGCCCAGCGGTTGTTCGGAGACCAGCGGATGCCGGGCGGAAGGTTTCTGTCCGAGGCCCGTGGTGGCGTTGCACTGGGGGTCGAGATCGATAAGGAGCGTGCGCTGTCCGGCCTTGGCCAGACCGGCTGCCAGGTTCACGGCGGTAGTGGTCTTCCCGACCCCGCCCTTCTGGTTTGCGACGCAAATGATCCGACTCACCCCGACGTCCTTCCATGGAGCGGGCCTGCGGCGCGAGTTCGAAGTGAAGCTCGCACGAGTGCAGGAATTCTAGTCAGGACTGAGAAAGGGCGGAAGGCGGAAGTGAGGAAAGGTGGGCAGAGATTGCCGGCGAAGTGCTAGCAGTTTGGCCCGGCGTTTCACGTGAAACCGGCCGTTCGCGTTTCACAGCCGATAAGGAATGAGGCCGCCGCATAGAGAGCCGTGTCGACGCCCCTGCCGCGATTAAGGGCTGATCGCCATCTCAAATTTCAGATCTCAAATCTGAGATCCCTAGCGAGTCGGCAGAAGGGTACGGGTGAAAGCACACCTGCCCCTCACCCCGACTCTCTCCCCAGCGAGGAGAGGGAGGTCAATCGCGACTACTCTAGCGGGTTGATCACCAGCCCGCTCAGCAGCTTCGGATAGAAGTAGGTGCTCTTGGCCGGCATCCGCTCCAGGTGCGAACTGATCGCCTGGATGTGTTGCACCGTGGCCGGCATCACCAGGGCCGACAGGGCAAACTCGCCGGTCTCGACCCCTTCGACCAGCTCTTCCACCAGGTGGACATAGTGGGCCTTGGGCAGATTCTTGGCACCCAATAAATTCTCGAGCACCAGCCGCTGCAGGATCGCCACGCCCAGCCCGTGCCAGTCGGCACTGTGGTCAGCCGACAACTCGGCCATCTTCTTCTGGCCCACCGGCGTGATCCGTGCCAGCACCCAGCGCTGATCCTTGGCCGTGTAGAACCCGATCTGTCCCTGCTCCCCTTCCATCTCGATCTCTTCCCAAACGCGAGTAGCCAGATCGCTCCCCTCGCCCACCACTTTGCAAGTGAACGAATCGTTCAGCTTGGCGATCAGCTCCTCGCTGGTCATCTCGGGAAGCCCCCGGAAGCAGCGGTGCGTTGGCAGCACAATCAGCCCGGGATCGTCCATCCCAATCAGCATCATCAGGACCGAGTGAGCGGGATGATTCGACGGCAGCGGGCCGGCCTTCGAAAGCTCCTCGCGATAGTTCAAGGCGGTCTCGTAGCGATGATGCCCGTCGGCAATGAAGACCGGCTTGTCGCCTACCAGCCCCTGTACCTTGGAAATGATCTGGATGTCGGTCACCGGCCACAGTCGGTGTAGCACGCCCAAGTGGTCGGTGCATTCCAGGGCGGTCTTGTCGGCCACGAAGTTCTCGAGGATCTCCTGGGCGGCGTTCTTCGGATCGGGGTAGATGCCAAAGATCTGGCTGATGTTTGCCTTGCAGGCCCGGGTCAGCATCAGGCGGTCGGCCTTGGCGTTGGCGTGCGTCTCTTCGTGGGGATAGATCTTCCCCTCGCCGAACTTCTCCAGCCGGATGCGGGCCATGAACCCGCGCCGAACGTACGACTGGCCGGCGTACTCGAAGACCTGGTGGTACACATAGACCGCCGGATCACTCTCGGTGAACATCACCCCCTGCGCGCGCCACTCCTTCAGAAACTTGGCCGCCCGGGTGTAACGGCTCTCCGTCTCGTCCCCCGGCTCCTCGCGGTTCAGCTCCAAGCGGATGACATTGGCCGGATGCTTTTTGTACAGCGCGTCCTGGAACTCTTTGTCGATCACGTCGTACGGAGGGGCGATCACATCGCTCAGGCTGCCGACGTGTCCAAGGTCGTAACGGATACCGCGGAAGGCTTCGATCTGGGGCATGGGCGCGAGAGTGGCTAGTGGTGGGTGGCTAGGGGGAAATGCGGAGGCACTCCGCGCGTGTTTCACGTGAAACATGGACGGGTGAATCCGCAGGGAAGAGTCTAGCGGAGCAGCCCCTGGGCGGAAACCACCTGCCGGCGGACGCGGGGGAGGGAGGGCGATGTTTCACGTGGAACATCGCGGCGATTCAATTAGCCGCTGGGACGGTTCGCCAGTAGCCAAGTGCGGAAACTGCTCATCATTTCGAGCTGACTTGGATGCGTCCGTTCGTCGATGAGTTCGGCGATCACTTCGGGTCGAAGATAGGGGAATGCCAGACTTTCCCCTTCTCGATATTTGCCCGCACCCAGGATCTCGAATCGCAGCAGCTCGCCGTCGAACCGCCAGACTTCGGGAACTCCGAGCGCGGCGTAAAGCTTCATTCGATTGATGCTCGAGGGCGAGATTTCTACTTCGAGTACGAGATCGGGCGGTGGGTCCGACTCTCCATCCCACTCGCGTTTGCCGCGCATCGCTTCCGCAGATCCAAGCCAATAGCAATCATCAGGCTCCAAGGCTTTGAGCAGATCCGCTCGGCGAAACGTCGTGCTACCACCCGGTACGTAGTCAATTCCTTCTTCTTCCGCCGCAAGCTCAAGCAATCGAGCGATTCGCTTTTTCGAGAACTCATGGCTGAGCGAAGGATTCATCAGTTCTAGTTGCCCATCATCGAAAGTAAGACGTATGCCCGAGCGGTCCCCGAGTGCGCTCGCAATGGCGAGGTAGCCGTCCCATGTAATGGGGCCCAAAGCGAACCGACGCTCCGCACCAATCCTTGTGCGGAGTGGCACAGAGGGCGAGGGACCTGAAACAGAATTGGATTCAACAGTTGCCATAAAGGAATTCTACTCCCTCTCCTGCCTCTCGGGCAAACATCCTCGTGGCTAGGTCAGCGCATGAAAACGGGGAGCCCAAAAGGCTCCCCGTCTCCGTGTCTTTCAAGCTGCGGGCAGGCGGGACGCCTGCATCACCATTGGCTTAGTACCGGTAGATCTCGGGCTTGTACGGCCCTTCGACCGACACGCCCAGGTACTCGGCCTGATCCTTGGTCAGCTTGGTCAGCTTCACGCCGAGCTTCTCCAGGTGGAGCCGGGCGACTTCTTCGTCCAGCTTCTTGGGCAGCACATGCACGCCCAGGCTATAGGCGTCCGTGTTGTTCCACAGTTCGATTTGAGCCAGGACCTGGTTGGTGAACGAGGTGCTCATGACGAACGACGGATGACCGGCGGCGCAGCCCAGGTTCACCAGCCGGCCTTCGGCCAGCAGCAACAGCGACTTGCCATTGTTGAAGGTGTAGCGATCGACCTGCGGCTTGATCTCGACCTTTTTGGCTTTGCCGGCCGCGACCTGATTGTTCAACCAGGCCACGTCGATCTCGATGTCGAAGTGCCCGATGTTGCAAACGATGCAATCGTTCTGGAACTTCTCCATGTGCTCGCTGCGAACGATGTCGCGGTTGCCGGTCGTGGTCACGACCAGATTCGCCCGAGCGGCAGCGTCTTCCATGGTGGTGACTTCGAAGCCTTCCATCGCGGCCTGCAGGGCGTTGATGGGGTCGATCTCGGTCACGATCACGCGGGCGCCGTAGCTCCGCATCGAGTGGGCACAGCCCTTGCCGACGTCGCCATAGCCGGCGACCACGACGACTTTGCCGGCCAACATGACGCCGGTGGCCCGCTTGATGCCGTCGGCCAGCGACTCGCGGCAGCCGTACAGGTTGTCGAACTTGCTCTTGGTCACCGAGTCGTTCACATTGATCGCCGGGACCTTCAGCTCACCCTTCTGGTGCATCTGGTACAGACGGTGAACTCCGGTGGTCGTCTCTTCCGACAGGCCGCGGATCTCGCCCAGGTACTCGGGGTACTTGGTGTGGACCATCACGGTCAGGTCGCCACCGTCGTCCAGGATCATGTTCAAAGGCTTGCCGCTGGGGAACATCAGCGTCTGCTCGATGCACCAGTCGAACTCCTCGTTGTTCATCCCCTTCCATGCGTAGACCGGCACGCCCGTCTCGGCGATGGCCGCGGCGGCGTGGTCTTGCGTCGAGAAGATGTTGCAGCTGCTCCAGGTGACTTCGGCGCCCAGCTCGGTCAGAGTCTCGATCAGCACGGCCGTCTGAATCGTCATGTGCAGACAGCCGGCGACACGAGCCCCCTTCAGCGGCTTCTTGGGTCCGTACTTGGCCCGCAGCGCCATCAGGCCGGGCATTTCGTTTTCGGCCAGCATGATCTCTTTGCGGCCCCATGCGGCGAGCGAGAGATCCTTGACCTTGTAAGGCAGACGAGTGGCGACTTGAGACACAGCGGGCTCCTTCCGGGGCGAAATACGGGCAGTTGAGCGGACCACGGCATGATAGGAAGTTGGGGCTGGAACTGGCAAGGGGGCTGTTCATACCGCCCCTAGCGGGCGGCCCAGGGTTCCTCACTTTCCCTCCTACCTACGGAAGGACGTGAAGCGTTATCTCCTGGCCGCTTCCAATGCCGTTCGAGCATTCAAGACGAATGACCGCATCTTCGCCGGATCCTTAACACCCGCGGTTTCGATTCCGCTGGCCGTGTCGACGCCAAACGGACGAACCACGCGGACGGCATCGGCCACGTTCTCGGGAACCAGTCCTCCGGCCAGAATCATGGGAGGGCGTTGCACAACCTCGTGCCATCGCGAGGCCTCGCCCCAATCGGCCAGTTGCCCCGTCCCCCCATATTGACCAGGCGACACCGCGTCCAACAGGATCCCGGCCGGCAACACGCCCAACTCCAGGCAACGAGCCAGGTAAGCGTCGATGTCGGGAAGTTCGCCCAGGCGCATGGCGCGGACAATCGGAATCCCCAGGCTGGCAATCTCGGCCATCTGCTCGGGCGATTCGTCCCCGTGAAGCTGCAAGTAGTCAATCTTGATTGCGTCCGATATCAGGCGTATTTCTCCAAGGCTCGAGTTCACAAAGAGTGCGACCGAGCTGATCCCCGTCGGAAGCTCGCGCACAATCTGCGCTGCCATGTCCGGCGCCACGTACCTGCGGCTCTTCGCAAAGAAGTTCAACCCAATCGCATCCGGCCCGGCGGCAATCGCCTGGGCGGCTTCCTCGAGCGATCGGATTCCGCAAAGTTTGATGGAGAACACGGGGAGGAAGTGGTGAGTGGTGAGTGGCTAGTGAAGTACTTCCATCATGCAGCGCCCCTTGCGCCGCCACAACCGGCACTGCCCAATCATGTCTTGCTCGCCACTCACCCCTCGCCCCTACTTCTTCCCAGGCTCCACCCTCGGTCCCAGGCTCCGCCTGGGACCGCACTAACCCGAGGCTCTGCCTCGTTGCGAGCTGAATCACGTTCCCTTCTACTCGCGTTCCACCCCGGGGCAGCGGACCTTGAGGGCAAGCTCGTCGACCGGTTCGGGCACCCCGTTTGGGAAAACACCGCCCCCCAGTTCAACGAGGCGGAGCCTCGGGTTAGTGTGGGCCCAGGCGGAGCCTGGGACCAAGGCTTCTTGCTCGCCCCTCACCCCTCGCCCCTCACCACTAGCCACTCGCCACTAGTCACTTCCTCCCTCGCCACTTCCCCTCATTCCTCTCCACGAGATTGCCGATTGGATAGGAAGTGCGGACATTTCGTCCGAACTGGCGTGCTTGCGTTCGATACGTTGGGCAAGAAGGGGTGACGCGATGAACTACGAGAGCTTTTTCGGTTTCCAGCAACGCCCCTTTGCCGCGACCCCAAACATTCAATCCTACTTCGCCGCCGAGTCGATCGAGTCGGCCCGCCGCACGCTGGCCCGCATTGTCGAGCGTGGCTCTGGCGCCGGGCTGGTGATCGGACCTCCGGGCTCGGGCAAGTCGCTGTTGCTGCAGGTGCTGGCAAGTCAGTTGCATGGCCGCTTCGAGCTGGCATCGCTGACGGATGGCCACGCCCCCGCTTCGCGCCGCGAACTGCTGCAGTCCATCCTCTTCGAGCTGGAGCTGCCTTATCGCGGCTTCGACGAAGGGGAACTGCGGCTGTCGCTGATCGATCACTTGGCGCGCGGCCTGGCCGGCGTGCCGCTGCTGATCCTGGTCGATGACGCCCAGCACCTGGCGGTGGAGTTGCTCGAAGAGATCCGCTTGCTGGCAGATGTCGCCCGCAGCGGCGCTCCGCGGGTGCGCGTGGTGCTGGCCGGCACGGCCTCCCTCGAAGAGAAGTTCGCCCACCCGACCCTTGAGGCCTTCAGTCAGCGGCTGGCCGCCCGGGCTTATCTGTCGACCCTGTCGCGCGAAGAGACGCAGGGCTACATCACCGCCCAGCTCGGTTCGGTCGGCGGCAATGTGTTCTCGATCCTGGCCGGCGACTCGATCGACCAGATCTATCGCGCCACGGATGGAGTTCCCCGCCTGATCAATCAGGTCTGCGATCACGCCCTGATGCTGGCGGCCAACCGGGGCCAGCGCAAGTTCGACGGCAGCCTGATTCAAGAGGCCTGGTCCGAGCTGCAGCAGTTGCCCGCTCCGTGGAACTCCTCGCACGCCAGCGAGCCCTCGCTGCACGCGATCGAAGAGGATGCGGTGATTGAGTTCGGCGGCCTGGACGAGGTTTCCGCCCCAGTCGCTCCCGCGCCGCAAGCGAAGCCTGTGCTGGCAGCCGTGAAGCCGGCCCCCGTGGTCGCTCCCGTCGCTAAGCCGGCGGTCTTCGAGCCCGAGCCGCTGACGGCTTCGTTCGAGTTGGAACTTCGCGACGAACCGGCCCGTCCGAGCGTGCTGAAGTTGCCGGCCGCCAAGCCGGTTAAGGCCGCTCCGGTGATGGAAGAAGAAGTGATCATCGACCGCTACGCCGCCCTGGATGCCTGCTCCGTCCGCCGGCCGGCCGTCTACAGCGTCGAAGGTCTGGAACTGGCCGAGCTGATGCGGTTGCAGATCACCGAAGAAAAGCCCGCGCCGGCCTTGCAGGTCGTTGCCGCCGAACCGATCGGGCGGGTCGAGTTTCCCGCCGAGCCGATCTTCGAGACGGTAATCGCCGAGATCTCTCTGGAGCCGCTGGCACTGGAAGCGGCCGATGACTTCGAAGGGGACGATGAGTTCTCCGACAACGACGACGACCTGATCGTGGTCGAAGACGATGTGGTCGAGCACCAGTTCGGCAACCTGTCGATCGTCTCGGCCAAGCCCGTCCGCCGCGAAGAGTACAAGTCGATGTTCTCGCGGATGCGCCGCGGCCAGACGACGTAGGGAGTGAGCGGAAGGGAAGTGCGAGAGGCACCACCCTCGGTCCCAGGCTCCGCCTGGGACCGCACTAACCCGAGGCTCTGCCTCGATGCGAGCTAGGTGCCGTTCCCTTCTATTCGCGTTCCACCCCGGGGCAACGGGTCTTGAGGGCATGCTCGTCGACCGGTTCGGGCACCCCGTTTGCGAAAGCGCCGCCCCCAGTTCCACGAGGCGGAGCCTCGGGTTAGTGTGGTCCCAGGCGGAGCCTAGGACCAAGGCTTCTTGCTCGATCCTCGATCCTCGATCCTCGTCCCTACTTCTTCAACGCCGCCTGAAACACCTTCAACTGCTTCGACAACTGCGTCGAGTGCGGATCCAACTCCACGGCTTGCGACTGGTACTTCACCGCGTTCTCAAAATCCTTGCGGGCGAAGTACACGTGCCCCAGGGTGTCCAGGTATCCGGCTGTGCCAGGGCGAAGTTCCAGCGACTTGAGCGAGCAGCGCAACGCCTCGTCCTGGTCCCCTTCCGTGTTCCCCACCAGCCATGCTAGCTGGTTGTAGTAGGTCGAGTTCTGCGGCTCGGCCTGGATCTGTTCGCGGAACTTGACCACGATCGCTTCGATCTTCTCCTTGGTCTTCTTCCGCCGCTCGTCATCCTGCTGAGGGACCCGGTGCAGGGCGATCAGCACGTCGGCATCCTCCGGCGAGACATCGATCGCCAGGTCCAGGAACTCGAGCTGCTTGGCAAACTCTCCCTTGGCGCCAAACCGCTTGGCTCGGCACATGTGCAGTCGCGAGATGATCCAGTTGGGGACCATGCGAAAGCGCTGCTGCTGCTGCACGCCGTCGAGCAGGATCCGGTGGGCGTCCTCCAGAAGCGACATGGCCCGATCCAGGTCTTCGCGATCCTCGGCCAGGCTGGCCAGCCGGACCTTGGCGTTCAAGCTGGTCGTGTCTTCTGCGGGCAAGGTCGAGATCAGCTCCTGATACTCTTTCTCGGCCCAGTAGTTCAGACCCTTCTCCGACAGCTCGGCGGCCACCGTGTTCCGCTTCTCCTGGTCGCCGCCGATCAGGGCGCTCGCCTGTTGGGCGTACTGTTCGGCCTCCTTGGGCTGCTTGAGCAGCCGGAAGGCTTCGGCCCGCTGATACAACAGAATCGGGTTGGACCCGATCCGCTCCTGCGCGCGCAGTGCCAGGTCAGCCGCGTATTTGGGCTGTTCAATATTCAGAAAAAAGTCGAGCAGACTGCCTAGCGACTTCTCGTCCCCTGGGTCTCGTGCAGTCATGCGCGCCAGCACAGGTTGCGAAACCTCCAGGCGATCGAGCCGCTTGAGCAAGGCATACTGCAAGCGCAGCAGCGACAGCACGATCATCGGATTGCTGGCGGCGGGCGTCTTTTCCAGTGTCTCTTCTTCGCCCTGCGTGAACTTGGTGAACTCGGTCAGGGCCGCTTCGGGAGCGGTTCGCGAGGCCTGATACGCCCGCAACCAACGGGCGCCGGTTCGCTCGCCCCGGCCCAGGGTCCGCTCGATCTCACGCGAGTAGGCAGTCCACGACAGGTCGTCGATCGGTTGCTGGCCCAGGATCGCCGCGGCCGCCTCGCGCGCCAGCACTTCGGAAGGCTCGAAGCGGACAATCCGCGCCAGCGGAGAAACGGCCGCCGACGGACGAAGCTCGGCCAGGGCGCGGATCCGTTCGCGACGTACCGGCTCGCCGACCGCCAGATAGTCGGCCATCAATTGCCGCACGGCATCCGGATCGGCCACGCGCGTGGCGCAAGTTTCATCCAGAGCCAGGTTGCAGTTCGTCCCTTCCAATCCCAATTGGGCCAACTGCTGGGCCTCTTTCTCCGACCAGTCCCAAAGTCCGCGCACGCCCAGGTCATAAGCCATGCGGAAGTGGGCCGTCCGATCGGCCGGATTAATTGCGCGGGCCTTTTCGGCCAACTCGCCTGCTTCCTGGTCTTTGCCCAGCACCTTGCGGGCTTCGGCCATGCGATACAACAGCGAAGCGTTCGTGTTCACCTTCCCCGAGAACTGCCCGGCCACCTGATCCAGCGTGGCGAAATCGCCCGACTGGAACAGCTCGTCGACCAGGTCGACCAGCGTGCGGCTTTCGCCCGGCTCCAGGGCGATCATCTTCAGCCGCGTGGCGCGAACTTGCGCCTCGCGATTGGTCCGCCGGCCCAGTTCGACCTGATACTTCAGCAGCCCCAGCACGATCTCTTCCTTGGTCTGGTGCCGCGCCTTGCGCAGAAAGGCCCCTTCGTTTTCAGTCAGCCGTTCCATTACGGCCAGAGCCTCGACCGGCTGCGTGCGAGCCTGAACGTGGGCGCGGACCCAGTCGCCGCCGGGACGCAGGCAGCCCCCCAGCTCCTTGAGGGCGGTCTGGGCGCGCTTTTCGCCGTCGGGGCCTTCCGTCAGGCGGATGCCCAGCACATACAAGGCCGCTTCGCGGGCCAGCATCGGGGACTGTTCGTACTGCACCAGACGGCAGAGGGGCCCCAGGGCAAGATCGGGAGACAGCTTGGCCAGGTTCTCCAACTTCTTCCGCCGCGTCGCTTCGTTGTCGTTTTCGTAGCCCATCAGCGGCCCGCCGACTTCGGCAGGGGAGGTTTTACGCAAGTCCTCAATCTGTTCACGGAACTCAACCCGTAGCCCGCGCAGCAGGTACGACGCCCGCTTGGCAACTTCCAGGTCGTCGTTGTCCTTGGCAGCCATCAGGTTGTCGACGATGTCGTAGCCCATCTTGGCCAGTTGCGACTGAGCCGCCTCGCGCACGAAGAAGCTGGAGTTGCCCAGGTCCTGAATCAGCTTGCGGACGCGGCGTTCCCACTCAGCCGTGACATCATCCCCCGGCTTGGCTTCGCCGGCCGGATCCGGGGCGGCCGCTTTGGGCTCGGCTTTGGTTTCCGGCTTGGCCTCTTGGGCCGAGCTCGAACTGGCAAGCGAGGACCAGGAAAGCAGACCCAGAAATATCGCCGCCGACAGGGAGGCGATCCGCGAGAACTGGCGAAGTGACGTCATAGAGACTGCCCAGGCGGGAGTTGAGTAGCAGACGAACTCGAACCTATCCAGCATAGCGTGATGGTCGAGCGAGTGGCAACGCGCGGGGCAGGTGGGGGGCGATCTTAGGTTCGTTGGGCGGATGGAAATGCTCGGGTCGCGCCCGCCGAGGAATGAAATCAAGCCGTGAGTACCGCATTTACAATACCAATAAAATATCTAACATTAGTTTCATAGGAGACTGATTTATGGTATATTTCAGATAGATGTGCCGGCGGTCCGTGCATGCGGCGGTGTGAAGGAATGGTGATGAAAACAAACCTCAACCCGCAGAGTTACGCGTTCCCCGGGGCGCCGGCACCCCGTGTGGCCTCCGCGCCCCAACCCGCAAAGTTACAGCGCTCCGATCGAGTGGTCTTTGCCAACCCGCAAAGTTACGCGCTCCCCGGGGCGCCTGCGCCCCGTGTGGCCTCCGCGTCCCAACCCGAAAAGTTACAGCGCTCCGATCGAGTGGTCTTTCCCAACCCGCAAAGTTACGCGCTCCCCGGGGCGCCTGCGCCCCGTGTGGCCTCCGCGCCCCAACCCGAAAAGTTACAGCGCTCCGATCGAGTGGTCTTTGCCAACCCGAAAAGTTACAACCCATCAATCACTGTCCTGCTCCCTCCCACTCCGTGGGGAGGGCTGGGGAGGGGGGCTGAGGTTCGTTGAGCGACTGCAACTCGAAGTTTCGTGCTCGTTTCTCCACCCGTCCAGGCCGGTCGGCGTTGCAGCGTCCTCATTTTCACGCGGAGGCGCGGAGACGCGGAGAAAAGCCTCGAGTACCAACCTGCTGAACATTGCAGCGTTTCACCTTGCGTCGTCCACGGCGAGCGATTCGAATCGGGGCTGGTCTCTAATTCCCTTTCGGATCCCCTGCCATGACCTCTCGCCGCCAGGTCCTCGCCACACTGGCATCGCTTCCGCTGATCAACAGCCTCTGGCCGCTGTCGGCGCAAGAGCCCGAATCACATGCCGCCATTCCGATCTCTGGGACGGCCGCTCCCGAGTTCGCCCCGCTCGACGACCTGATGACCGGCCTCCTCACCGAGCACCCCGAGGTCGCCGGCGGAGCGCTCGCGCTCGGGCATCGCGGCCAGGTGCTCTACTCCCGCGGATTCGGACTGGCCCAGCGTCACCCGGACAAGCCGGTTCAACCCGACTCTTTCTTCCGCATCGCCAGCATCTCCAAGCCGATCACGGCCGTGGCGGTGCTGACGCTGATCGAAAAGGGCAAACTCGCGCTCGACGCTAAGGTGCACGAACTGCTGGCCCTGGGTCCGCCGGTCGACGCGCGATTCCAGCAGGTCACCGTGCGGCAACTGCTGCAGCACACCGGGGGTTGGGACCGCGGCGTCAGCTTCGACCCGATGTTCCGATCGGTGTTGATCGCCAAAGACCAGCAGGTCCCTCCCCCCGCCATGCCCGAGCAGATCGCGCGCTACATGCTCCAGCAGAAGCTCGATTTTGACCCTGGCACGAAGTACGCCTATTCGAACTTCGGCTACTCGATGCTGGGGCTGGTCGTCGCCAGGCTCTCGGGGCAGAGCTATGGCGAGTATGTCCAGCAGGCGGTCTTGAACCCGCTTAAACTCCACGACCTGAAGTTGGGCAAGACACTCCGCGCGGACCGCGCAGAGCGCGAAGTCAGCTACTACGAAGTCCCCGCGCGCACCGGGCCGGCTGTGATGGGCCCCGATCTGGGCAAGCCGGTTCCGCTTCCCTACGGTGCCTGGTGCCTGGAGGCCATGGACGCGCACGGCGGCTGGCTGGCAACAGCCCCCGACCTGGTGAAGTTCGCCATGGCCTTGGATGATCCCGAGAAATGCCCGATCCTCTCGGCCAAGAGCATCGCTGCTATGTTTGCCCGGCCTGAAGGCCCGCCGGGGCTCGACGACCAAGGCCGCCCGCTCGACGTCTGGTACGGCTGCGGCTGGAGTGTCCGTACGGCCGGCAAGCGAGGCGTGAACACCTGGCACAACGGCCGTCTGTCGGGAACCTCGACGATCCTGGTCCGCCGGCACGACGGTTTCGATTGGGCGGTGCTCTTCAACAGTGACGCGACGAACGAAGGTAAGGCACTATCGGGACTGATCGACGGCAAGGTACACGGGGCGGTGGACCGAGTGAAGAAGAACCTGGGGCTGAGCTAGCCGACTTTTGGGTCGTGCGCCGATTACATCGCCCGCAGCGCGGCCTTCACATCGTGTAGGCGGGGCCGATTCTCCGGCGACGCTGCCATCATCGACTGTGCCAACTGCATCCGTGGGGAGGCAAACCTCCCCGCTTGAAAGGCCAGCCGCGGCGAAGTCGCTTGCTCGGATGCCCCCGGCGTTCCCGTCAGAACGCAGTCCAGCAGACAGCCCAAGCCGTACACGTCCGACGCGGGGCCGAATGAGGCATCTTCGGGATACAAGGGATGGGCCATGCCGTTGTCATTGCTGAACCGTTCGGCGGGGATAACCAGGAGTCTCAGCACGCCGTCGGTTCCGCGATTGAGGTAATGCGGAACCAACTGCACGCCGGCAACGTCATGCCGATGCAGGGTTTCAACCAGGTCACACAGCTCAAGCATCAGGGCGCCGGCCTTCAATTCCGTCATGGCCCCGTCGGTCTTGATTACCTTCTCGAGCGAGACGCCAGGAAGCGGGCGAAACATCCGGTATTGTAGGCTGCCCGATTGTTCCTCGAAGGAGCTCGTGACCAAGCATGGGTGGCTGACTCTCGAGGCCCTGTCAGAAAACTTTGGCAGCTCCTCGGCCCGCGTTGAGCAACTCGGCGCGACATGCAGCCATGCCGACGTTTTGTTCGTGACATGAGTGACCTCGTACAGGTTCGCCCCCAAGAGCTGCTGCAGTTGGTAGCTCCCAATGTAGAAACCTCTAAAGCGTCCCTTGCTCAGTTTTTCGTACTGCCAGGTCGTTAATACGCCCGTTCGAATCAAGTGGGCCGACAATTGGTGATCGGTGCTCCCGTGGTGCTTGGTTCGCAGCGCCACGACCGTTGCGGGGTCGACGAGTCGACTTCGTTCCAGGTAGTCGAGAAAACGATCGAACGAGTTGCGATAGACCCGGCACTCATCGGCGGAAATGTCCACAATGAGGTCTCGCCCGCAATGAGGGCACTTTCGGACGTAGGAACCGTGCGCCAAGGGCGGGAATCGAAGCGGCAATTCGCAATAGGGACATCGCCCGGCCGAGCCAGAAGGATTTCCCAACGCGATGTTTGAAGAGCGTCCCACTTTGCGATTCCTGCGCGCAGCAAGTCCCGACGTGATGCCTGATCATAAGCGGCCCTAGAAAACGATTCAAAAGCTTTCGGCCCTTGCCTCCGGCGAATCGTCAGGGCAAAAATAGCGTTCCCCCAGGACATTTTTCAGGACGCTATTTTATGCTCCCCCGTATTCTCGAACCCGAAGTCATGGACTCCGAAGGCGAGGCCATCGACTACGACTCGATGGACCACCGCGATGTGAACGAGCGATTTGCCGCCGACTTTCTGGCGACCTCGCCCGATGTGAGCGAGGTTCTGGACCTGGGAACCGGCACGGCCCAGATCCCGATTGAGCTTTGCCGCCAAGAGCCGCGAGCCCGCGTGCTGGGGATTGATCTGGCCGAAGCAATGCTGGTCGTGGGGCGGATGAACGTGCGGAATGCGGGGCTCGAGGATTCGATTCAACTGCAGCGGATCGATGCCAAAGGCTTGCCCTACGAATCGGGCCGGTTCTCGGCCGTCATCAGCAACAGCATCGTGCATCACATCCCTGACCCGGCCGCCGTGCTGGCCGAGATCGCCCGGGTCGTTCGCCCCGGGGGTTCGATCTTTGTCCGCGATCTGTTGCGACCGCTCAATCGCGATTCGCTGCTGCACTTGGTCGACCTGTATGCCGCCGGGGCGAACGAGCATCAACGCCGCATGTTCGCCGAGTCGCTGCATGCCGCCCTGACGCTGGACGAGATCCGGGCCCTGGTGGCGCCGATGGGCTATTGGGGCAATTGCGTGAAGCAGACGACCGACCGCCACTGGACCTGGTCCGCGATCAGGACGCAGAAGTAGGGTGGGCTGTGCCCACCACTGCGATGCGAGTTGGCAAAGCGCCTTGGTTGGTTCTCGATGCGCATCCGCACCACAACAGAATCGTGCAATCGCGAATGCGCTCCACCCGCTTGGCATCGCCGTGGTGGGCACAGCCCACACCCTACAACGAGCTACAGAGTCACGATCGGCAGCACCGCGTTGTTGCTTCCCGAGCGAAAGCCTTCCAGATCGAGCGTCACGTACTTGAAGCCCAGCGCCCTGAACTTCGCCACCAGTGGCTCGCGCACCGTTGGATCAGCCAGCCGCGCCACGGCCGACACGGGCACTTCAATGCGGGCCATGTCTCCCTTGTGATAGCGCACACGAATCTCCGGCAGGCCGGCCGCGCGAAGATACTGCTCGGCGCCGTCGATCATCGCCAACCGGGCCGGCGTGACCTCTTCGCCATAAGCAATGCGGCTCGACAGGCAGGGCGTCGCCGGCTTGTCGCTCACCGGCAGCCCCCAATGGGCGGCCAACTGTCGGACCTCGGCCTTGGTAATGCCGGCCTCGGCCAGCGGACTGCGCACCGCGTGCTCGGCCGCCGCTTTTAAGCCTGGGCGGTAGTCTCCGTGATCGTCCAGGTTCGTGCCCCCGGCCACCACCGCCACGCCCAATTCGCCGGCCATGCTCTCCAGCCGGCCGTACAACTCGGTCTTGCAGTGATAACAGCGGTCGGGGGCATTCTGTCGATAGGCCGGCTTCTCGACTTCATCCGTCCGGATGACGCGATGCGCAATGCCGATCTGCAGTGCCAACGCCCGCGCATCATCGACTTCGCCGGCCGCGACGCTGGGGCTGTCGGCCGTCACCGCGACCGCTTTGGTTCCGAGCGCCAAGTGCGCGGCCTGCGCCACGACGGCACTGTCGACCCCGCCGGAGAACGCGACGGCACAACTGCCAAAATCTCGGACCAGGTTGAGAAGATGGTCCCGTTTTGCGGTAAGCTGAGGGGAGAGGGTCTGGTTCATCCCGTCAGTATGACGATCCGGGGCGCACGAAAAAAGGTGCCGCATTCACGAGGAGTGCGACACCTTTCAAAAAAGATCCCTCCGCCGCAATGCCGTGGCGATGTGTTTTTGAGAGCCCTTATCCAAAATGGGGGCGCCGTGATGCCCGGGTTGTGTGATCCGCTTCGCATGGATCCGGAGAACAGGTCTCCGGGCGACGGCTATACACGCGGCCGGGCCGCTAGCGTCCAAAGGACTCTTTATCGGCTCACCAAAATAGACATCGGCAACACGAACATGGCAGAGGAACTTGCGGGATTCTACGCAGGGGGTCCTTCAGGATCAAGCTCGCTTCGAACTTGCTGATTTCGGGCTTAGTGATTGCATAGGAAGGACTTGAGTCGTTCGTGGGATGTCAATCAGCTTAAGATTCGCGAGAAATGACCTACTAGGCAAGATCGACGATGCCCCTTCGATCCCGACTCTATCTTCGCATCCTGACCATCGACAGCCCACTCCCCACCCACGTCGAGGCGATGATCCCCACGCAGTAGACGATGAACAGCCATTCGCCCAGCACCGCCCACAGGTTCACTTCGTCGCCGGCGGCAAAGAGCATCCCCACGCATCCCACCGCCAACAACGCCAGACCGATGGCATAGGTCTCCATCACCTGCCGCGGCCAGCCTTCAGGGCAGCGTGCGGCGCCGGCCACAGGAATGACCAGCACCGCGAACATGATCGCCCCGGCCAGCGCCGGCACCGGCCCGCCGATCGGCCACGTCGCCAGGCAAAGCAAGCCCAAACCCAGACACCCTGCCACGAAGTTCGAGGTTCGCTTTTCCGGCTCGCTCAGGGCGTGCCGACCGAACTTGTCGAACCGCAGCACCAGATTAAACAGCGACTCGCCCGCCCAGGTCATGTAGGCAAACGAGCCATAGGCCGCCATCAGCGCCACGGCGATCCAGTCACCTCCGGGCAACTGCCGCAGACCGGCGTTCGCCAGGTTCAGCGAGACCAGCCCCACCACCACAATCGTCACATGCGTCGAGCGTGGCAGCCGCGTCGTCCACAAAAAGTACTGCAGCAGCCAGCCATAGATGAAGTGTCGGGCTTTAAGCGCTTCGACAATGCCCACGCGGGCCCACTCACACTCGGCGTCTAGCCGCAGTGCTTCGCGAAAATGAACCATCGCCTGCTCATACTGCCGCGATTCGAGCAGCGTCCAGCCCACATTGGCATGGCTGGTGGCATTGTTCGGATCGTGCGACAGCGCGGTACTGAGCGTGGCCTCGGCCTCGATCTTTCGGCCCAGTCGCACCAGGGCGATCGCCCGCAGGTTGGCGCAGCCGATGTGGTCGGGCTCCAGTTCCAGGCCCCGCTCGGCCGCGTCCAAGGCATCCTGCCAGCGTCGCTGCTCGAGCCGGATGGCCGCCAGTTGCGAATGGAACTGCGGCTGAAAGGGATCCAGCGCCAGCGCGGCCTCGACCGCTTTGGCCGCCTCTTCATACTCGTTGCGCGCGAAGAGGACGCGGGCCAGGGTGTAATACGGAAACGGCTCATCCGGGGCGCAGCCGATGGCTGTCTGCGCGGCCGCGGTGGCCTCGGTAAAGGCTTTGCGTTCTACCAGACAGATCGCCAGCAGCGAGTGGGCCAGCGCGTGGCTGGGCTGATCGGCAAGCACCAGGTGCAGCTCGCGCTCGGCCAGTTCAAAGCGCGACTGCTCGACGAGCAGCATGGCGCGGTCCAGATGCGCGGTCATTTAGAGCTTCAGGTGCTTCAGGATGTCGTCGTAGATGCCGCCTTGATTCGAATACAAGGCATAGTTGCGTGCCGTGGCAAACCACTCCCGCGTGGTGGGCCTCAATCCTTTGGCGGCTGCCAACAGGTCCTTGGTCGTCAGTGGCTGCGGAGTGCCCGATTTAAACGCCTCGCGCAGCTTGTGTTCCACGGCCATGTCGACCACGGCCTTCAAGTCCGCGCCGGAGAAGCCATCGGTCTTCTTGGCGATTTCGTCGACGTGAATGTCCTGGCATGGTTTGCCCGTGAGCATCAGCCGCAGCACCTGAGCCCGCGCCGAGGCATCGGGCGGAGGCACAAACAGAATACGATCGAAGCGGCCCGGCCGTCGAAAGGCGCTGTCCAGGTGCCACGGGGCATTGGTTGCCGCCAGGATCAGCACCCCTTCGTTCGAGGCCTCGACCCCGTCCATTTCCGAAAGAAACTGATTGATGAGCCGCGCAGCCCCCAGCTTCAGATCGGTCCGGCTGGCACCCAGCGCGTCGACTTCGTCAAAGAACAGCACGCACGGTTTGTTGGCGCGAGCCTGCTCAAAGATCGCGTGCAGGTTTCGCTCGCTGCTCCCTGTCCACATATCCAGAACGTCGCTGATACCGATCGCCAGGAATTTGGCCCGTACTTCCCCCGCGGTGGCCCGAGCCAGGTAGGTCTTGCCGCAGCCAGGCGGGCCGTACATCAAGATCCCGCCGCCAATCTTCTTGCCGTACGCGGCATACAGGCTGGGATGGGTCATAGGATGGATGATCTTCATGCGGATCTCTTCCTTCAGATCCTCCATGCCTCCTACTTCCTTGAAGTTGATCTTCGGGCGTTCCAACTCAAAGCCGTGCTTGCGCGAGTCGTCTTCTTCGTCCGCCTCGCGAAGCTTCCCTTCCACGACTTCCCACGAGCTGTCTTCGCTTTCCTCACGCTCCATGCCCAATTGCTCGGCCAGTTCGGCGTCTTCAACGCTCGGGTCGGCTTCGCGCGCGGCCCGATATTGCGAGACCGCCCGCTCGGCTTCCCCCGAGCGCAGCAGCAGCCGCGCGTGCAGCAGCAGCATCCGCGCAGGCACGTTCTTGCCCGAGAGCCGCGACTCCAGGATCACCAGCGATGCCGAGTACTTGCCCTGCTGATAGAACGCGCCGGCCAGGCCCAGCTTCAAGTCGTCGCTGTCGGGCGACAGTGCCAAGGCCGCGCGGTACTCGGTTTCAGCCTCGCCCCAGCGGGCGTAACCGGCCAGGGTTTCAGCCAGATGCTTGCGCAAAGGGATGTTATCTGGAGAGACGGACAAAGCCGCCCGCAGTGCCGCAATGGCTTCGTCGCCGCCCGCCATGAGTCGCCCGCTTGCTATGATATGGATGGAGTCGCGATGAGATCGCTGCCCGATTATACGGACTGCGCGTGGGAAAAATCGAGGATCGCGCGGGGAGAATCTGAATCGGTACTTCGGCAACGGGTTATCGCACAAAAAGCAGACCTGGAGTCAGCGTCGCTACAATGAGAGTTGCCCCTCTTCCTCCGCGTCTCCGCGCCTCCGCGTGAAACAGTTCCTCTATCGCCGTCCAAGGGAAAGGAATCTCACGCAGAGTCACGGAGACGCGGAGGAGGGTGATAGGGGAAGAGCCGCCAAGCCCACCTTGATTTTGACCGACACGTCGGCCAAAATGCCGATCCGGTTGCCAGCTATCCCGCGCGCGGAGTCCGTGACGATGACGTTGACCTTCGAGGAACGGATCGACCTCCTGAAGAAGGAGTACACCGACAAGCTTGTGGCGGTGGATGCCGATCGCCCGGAACTGAAGCGGTTCGAGGGCTACACGGGCCGCGTGAAGACCGTGAACATGAGCGGCCGGGCCCTGGTGGAGTTCGACGACTTTAACGTCAACATCGGTTGGTTCGACATCGCCCTCGATTTTCTGAAGGTCATCGACAAGCCGCTCCCCAAGATCGAAAAGAAGGCCGAACCGAAAGCCGAAAAGCCCGCCGCCAAGGCTCCGGCAGCGAAAGCCCCAGCGGCCGCGGCCCCCGCCGGCGCCAAGAAGCTGACCCCTGCCGAAATGATCGCCCAGGCCCGCGCGGCCAAGGGAGGTGCTCCGGCGGCTCCCGCAGCCCCCAAAGCCGAGAAGCCAGCCAGCGAAAAGCCCGCGGCCCCCAAGGGAAAGCTCACCCCCGCCGAAATGATCGCCGCCGCGCGTGCTGCCAAGGGGGGCGCCCCGGCTGCCGAAGTGGCCCCGGCGATCGAAAAGCCCGTGGCCGAAAAGCCTGCCCCCGCTGCGGCTCCCGCCGAAGACGCCGCCCCCAAAGCAGGTCCTGCGGCGCCCCCGGCCGGTGGTTGGCCCAAGCTGGCCACCAACGCCGAGAAGGTCGCCTGGTGTCGCGCCAACGACAACAAGGGCTAGTCGCCTCGCGAAGATTCTGACCTTTCGCCCTTCCGCCACGATCGGGTTCCCGCATGTCTTTCGAGCAGACGACTCGCTTTGGCGAAGAGCCCCCTCGGGCCCCTCAGGGTTCCTGGTTTTCTCGCAACTGGGTCTGGCTCCTCCTTTCCGGCATTGTCGGTTCCTGCTGCCTTTGCGGCGGCGGAGTCGGCGGCATCGTCATGCTCGGGGTCTCGGTCCTCAAGGGGAGCGAACCCTATCAGATGGCGCTCGACCGGGTTCGCAACGACCCCGAAGTTCAAGAGGCCATCGGCCAGCCGATCGAAGAGGCTTCGTTCATGCCGATGGGAAACTTCGAGCAGAAGAACAGCTCGGGCAAGGCCGAGTTTCAGTTCGATGTCTCCGGCCCCAAGGGCAAGGCCCACGTTCAAACCCGTGCGGTGATGGACGACGGCAAGTGGACGACGACGGAACTGGAGGTCGACGTGGTGGGCGGCAAGAAGTTCACGCTCGAGTAGCAGCTTTCTACGGATCGGCAGCCCTCATGATTGAAGCGATCAACCTGGTCAAACGTCACGGCCCGCTCGAGGTCCTCAAGGGGATCTCGTTGACCGTGAAGAAGGGCGAAGTCGCAGCGATCATCGGCCCCTCCGGCGGCGGCAAGAGCACGTTCCTCCGCTGCATCAACGGCCTGGAGCAGTTCCATGGCGGCGAGATCCACGTCGGCGAGTTCAAACTGGTCGCGGGCTTGCACGACAAAGAAACGCTCAATCAACTCCGCAACATCCGCCAGCGGGTGGGCATGGTCTTTCAGAGCTTCAATCTCTTTCCGCATCTCAGCGTGCTGCAAAACGTGATCGAAGGCCCCACGCAGGTGCTGGGCATGTCGCGCGACCAAGCGATCGAGCGCGGCAAGGCCCTGCTCGATCGCGTCGGACTGGCCACCAAGCTCGACCAACGCCCCGATCGCCTCTCCGGCGGGCAGCAGCAACGGGTAGCGATCGCCCGGGCCTTGGCCATGGAGCCGCAGGCAATTCTGTTCGACGAACCGACCAGCGCGCTCGATCCGCGAATGACGGCCGAAGTGCTCGACGTGCTGGCCGACCTGGCCAAGAGCGGCCAGACGATGATCGTGGTGACGCACGCCATGAGCTTCGCCCGCCGGGGGGCGAACATGGTCTATGTCTTCGCCGACGGATATGTGCTGGAAGCCGGCCCTCCCGAGCAGATCTTCGAGAACCCGCAAAAGCCCGCCACCGCCGCGTTCGTGAACGAAGTAACGAGCAACTGATCTGAGATCTCAATTTCAGATCTCAAATTTCAAATCGGATCTGCATGCCCCCTGCTCCCCGACGAATCGTCATCACCGGAGTCACGCGCGGCCTGGGACTCGCCCTGACAGAAGGCCTGATCGAACGGGGGCATGTCATCTCCGGCTGCGGTCGCACGGCCGCCGCCGTTGAGGAACTCTCCAAGCGTTTCGGCGCTCCGCATCACTTCGCGGTGGTCGACGTGGCCGACGACTTGCAGGTGCGCCGCTGGGCCGAGGAGTCCCTCACCGTCGGTGTTCCCGATCTGCTCCTCAACAACGCCGCTCTGATCAACGCCAACGCCCCGCTCTGGATCGTCCCCGCGGCCGAGTTCGATCAAGTGATCGACGTGAACATCAAAGGGGTGGCCAACGTCATCCGCCATTTTGTGCCCGCCATGGTCGCCCGTGGCACCGGCGTGATTGTGAACTTCAGTTCCGGATGGGGGCGGAGCACCAGTGCCGATGTGGCCCCCTATTGCGCGACCAAATGGGCCATCGAAGGACTGACGCAGGCACTCGCCCAGGAACTGCCCGAGGAGATGGCCGCCGTGCCGCTCAATCCCGGCATCATCGACACCGACATGCTGCGGAGTACCTTTGGTGCCGGTGCTGATTCATATCCCGATCCGGCAACTTGGGCGAAGAAGGCCGTGCCGTTGGTGTTGTCACTCGGCCCGAAAGACAACGGCAAGTCCCTCTCGGTCTAGCGCATTTCTCTTGGTCCCAGGCTCTGCCTGGAACCACACTGACCCGAGGCTCCGCCTCGTCGCGCCATCTCAAACTCCCCAGCATCAAAACCTCTTCCCCCCTCCCCGCAAACCCACCCCAGCTTCTCACTACTTTGCACCATTTTCTCCCTTCCAAACCCTCCCCGGCCACTTCCCCTTTTCCGCGTCGATTCCTATACTGTTCAAGTGGACAGTCCCGTGCCGAACCTTGGGGAAGGAGCCCATGTTCCGCTTCATTCATTCTGCGGATATCCATCTCGACAGCCCCCTCAAAGGGCTCGAGCGCTACGAAGGGGCCCCCGTCGACGAACTCCGCGGGGCCACACGCCGCGCACTCGAGAATCTCGTCGCCCTGGCCATCGAAAGCGATGTCGACTTTGTCCTCATCGCGGGCGATCTCTACGACGGCGACTGGAAGGACTACAACACTCCGTTGTACTTCGCCAGCCAGATGCGTCGCCTGCAGGACGCCAGCATCCCGGTCTATCTGATCGCGGGCAATCACGATGCCGCCAACAAGATGACCCGCAGCCTGCGGCTCCCTGCGAACGTGCGGATGCTCTCGCACGACGCGCCGGAAACCGCCCTGATCGAATCGCTGGGCGTCGCAATTCATGGACAGAGCTTTGCCAGCGCCGAGGTTTCGGCCGATCTGTCGGCCGCCTATCCTGCCGCCCGCAAGGACTTTTTCAACATCGGCCTGCTGCACACGTCGGCCGCCGGCTACGCGCAGCACGCGCGGTACGCCCCGTGCTCAATCGAAGGACTGCGATCGAAAGAGTACGACTACTGGGCGCTCGGCCACATCCACCAGCAAGAGATCCTGCATCCCCTGCGGCCGATGGTCGCCTTCGCCGGAAACGTGCAAGGCCGGCACATCCGCGAGACCGGCCCCAAAGGCTGCCTGCTGGTCACGGTCGACGATCGCGGCCAGCCCAGCGTCGAGCAAAAGTCGCTCGACGTGCTGCGCTGGGAACTCTGCCGCGTCGATGCCAGCGGACTGGAACACCCGGACGATGTGCTGGCCGCGTTCACGCAGTCGTTGGCTAACCTGCGACGCCGACACGGAGAGCTTCCCCTGGCGGTGCGTGTCGAGGTGCACGGCGCCTCGCCGATTCACGAGCGTCTGGCGGCCGATCCGCGCAAGTGGACCAACCACCTGCGCGCGGCTGCGATCGAAGCCGAAGGGCGCGACGTCTGGCTCGAGAAGGTGCTTCTGAACACCACCGCTCCCAGCCTGTGCGAACCGCTGGCCGGCGACGGGCCGCTGGGCGAACTGCTCGACTATCTCGAGCATCTGCAGTCCGACGACGACGCGCTGTCCCGGCTGGCCGAGACTCTGGCCGATTTGCGGCGCAAGCTCCCGGCAGAGTTGGCCGATCGCGTGCTGGGGACCCAGCGCCCGCAAGCCGCCAGCGAGATCCTTCCCCTGCGACACGCGACCTCCGCCGACAACGCTCCCCTTTCCGCGGCCAACCGCCTGCGCGAGATCCTGGGCGAAGTCGAACCGCTGTTGGTGGGGCGACTCTCGGCCGGCAATCCCACCGCGCCGGTCGCGGCCCTTAGTCCAAGTGAAAGTGCCCCCGCCCCGGCCCGCACCTGATTCCGAAACCTGGCGTTGCGAACTATGCGTATTCAACGGCTCGACCTTCGGGCATTCGGCCCTTTCTCCAACGTCGCGATCGATCTCGACGCGGGGCAGCAGGGCTTGCACCTGATCTTCGGCCCCAACGAAGCCGGCAAAAGCTCCTCGTTGCGGGCGTTGCGGCAGATGCTGTTCGGCATCCCCTCGCAATCCAGAGACAACTTCATTCACCCCAACGCCAACCTGCGCATCGGGGCGGAACTGCGAAGGTCCGACGGTTCAACACTCAGTTTTCTGCGACGCAAGGGAAACAAGAACACGCTGCTGGCCGCGGATAACTCCACTCCGATCACCGACGAAGCCTTGCGGCAGTTCCTGGGCGGACTGGAAGCCGGAACCTTCGAGACCCTCTTCGGTCTCGATCACCCCCGGCTGGTCGCCGGCGGGCAGGAGCTCGCCGCCGGCGGCGGAGAGTTGGGCCAGATTCTGTTCGCCGCCGGTTCCGGAATCGCCGGCTTGCGGGCGGTCGAGCAGTTGTTGGCCGCTGAGGCCGACAAGCTCTTCAAGCCGCGCGGAGCCAACCCCGAGATCAACCGCCTGTGCACCGATCTGCGTGCTGCCCAGGACGTCGTCCGTTCGCTTGAACTTCCTTCCGGCGATTGGAGTCAGAAAGAGCAGACCCTGCGCGACGCACAGGCACGTCTGGCACAGATCGCCACGCAGTTGCAAGCGGCTGGTCGCGAGCGAAGCCGGCTGGATCGCCTGCGCGAGGCGCTCCCCCTGTTCGCACGTCGGCGCGAATGGCTGGCCAGGCAGTCAACCGTGGGCCCGTTGCCGGTGCTTGGCGAGCGGTTCGCCGAAGAGCGCAGCGAAACGGTTACGCTGCTTCGTTCGGCTCAAGCCGCGCATCTGGCGGCCGAACAGGCCGTTCGCGACCTGGACGAACAGCTATCGGCGCTACCCGCGGCCGACGAACTGGTGGCCGAGGCCGACGCTCTCAAACCGCTGGCCGACGAGTTGGGCAGCCACCGCAAAGCGCTTCGCGATCTGCCCGGCCTGAAGGCCAAGCTCGAGCTGGTCGAAGGCGACGCGCGGGGCATGCTGGCCGAGTTGCGCCCCGATCTGACGCTCGACGATACGGCGCCGCTGCGCCTCACCAAGAACCAACAGGTCGCCGTCCAGAACCTGGGCAACCGCCACGAGGCCCTCATTCAGCAACGCAGCCAGGCCGAAGCCGACATCCAGCGCTGGGAAGACGAACTCGCCACCGCCCAGCATCATCTGGCCGCCTTGCCACCCGCCCGAGATACCACCGTTTTGGCCGGCGCCTTGGACCGGGCTCGCCCTGCCGCGGGCTTGGAAGGGGATCGCAACTCGCTCCGTCTGGCCGTCGACCAGGCCGACAAGCAGATCCTGCTCGATCTTCGCCGGCTGGCCCCCTTCCAAGGAACTCTGGCCGAGTTGGAACAACTGGCGATCCCCGCTGCCGAAACCATCGATCGCTTTGCCGACGACTTTGCCACCAACTCGCGGCAACGGGCCGAAGTCGAAAAGGCCGCGGTCGTCGCTGCGGCCGAGCGCGACGACTTCACACGCCGCATGGCCGACCTTCAGCGCGAAGGCCAGGTCCCCTGCGAAGAAGACCTGCGAATCGCCCGGGATACCCGCGATGCCGCCTGGCGCGGGCTGCGCCAGGCATGGCAAGCCGCGCAAACTCCCGAGGCCGAGCAGCTCTCTTCCTTCGAGCTGCAATCGACTCAGGCCGATGATCTGGCCGATCGCCTGCGTCGCGACGCCAACCGGGTCCGCGACCGCGTCCATCTGGAAGCAGGCGAGCGCGCCGCGGCCGATCGCTACGCGGCGCTGTTGGAAAGCAGACACCGCCACGAGGTCGACCACGCAAAGCTCGAAGCCGATTGGCAAGCGACCTGGCAGCCGGCCGGTCTTGCTCCCCATTCCCCCCGCGAGATGCGGGCCTGGCGCGAGGCGCAGCAGACGCTCCTTCGTACGGCCGCGGCTCACCGTCAGGAGCGAGCACGCCTGGAGATGCTGGATGAACGGGTCGCGTCGCTGCGAGGCGAGTTGAGCCGGGCCCTCGACAAGCTGGGCTCGGCCCCCTTGGCTGGCTACGAACCGTTGGCCGGACTGGTAACCCGCGGAGATGCCGTCCTGGCCAGCATTCGCGAGATCGAAACCCGCCGCGATCAGCTTTCCGAGTCCGCCCGGCATGCCGGTACGCGGCTGGCTTCGGCCCGGGCCGTTCATACGCAAAGCTCCGGGCAGCTCGAAGATTGGCAGCGGCAGTGGCGCGAAGCGCTGGCTCCCTTGGGCTTGAACGATCAGGCCACCCCCTCGCAGGCCAACGCCTGCCTGGAACAGATCCGCGACCTCTTCGAGAAGCTCTCGCACGCCAAGGACGTTCGCAGCCGCATCACCGAGATCGCCGACGATACAGCATCGTTCAGCGAGCATGTCCACCGACATGCCGCGCGTTTGGCGCCCGACCTGCTCGATCGTCCGGTGGCGGAAGCCGCCGACGAGCTGCTCCGTCGCGCGAACGCCGCCCGTGTGGCGCACGAGAAGCGCGAGGGCCTGTCGGCGCGACGAGCGGAACGACTTGCCGAAGGCCAATCGGCCGCGCGGCAGCTCGCCGAACTGCAGACCCGCCTGACGGCCCTCTGTCAGGAGGCCGGCTGCGATCATCCCGAGGCCTTGCCCGGCATCGAAGAACGGGTGGCCCAGGGACGCGAACTGGCCCGGCAGCTCGCCACGGTCGAATCACGGCTGTTGGAGCTGGGCCGCGGCCTGGGACTGAACGACTTTCAGGAGGAAACCACGGGCATCGATCCCGATGAACTCCCCAGCCTGGTTTCGGAGCAAGCGGCTCGACTTGAGACGCTGGAGCGAGAAAAAGCCGACCTGCATCGCGTCATCGGCGGGCTCGAAAGCGAGCTCAAGCGGATGGATGGCCGTAGCGAAGCTGCCCTGGCGGCCGAAGCAGCCGAGGGCCTCTCGGCCGAGCTTGAGAACTCCGCCCGTGAGTACGTCCGCCTGCGGCTGGCCGCCGAAGTCCTGCGCGGCGGCATCGAGCGCTATCGCGAAAAGAACCAGGGCCCCGTGCTCGATCGGGCCAGCCGCTACTTCGCCCGACTCACACTGGGCTCCTTTGCCGGCCTGCGGCCCGATACCGATGACGCCGGGCGGCCCGTGCTGGTTGGCGTTCGACCCAGCGGAGAAACCGTGGGCGTCGCCGGCATGAGCGAAGGAACCTGCGACCAACTCTATCTGGCCCTGCGACTGGCGGGGCTCGAAGCGTGGCTCGACACCCACGAAAGCATCCCGCTGGTCCTCGACGACATACTGATCAACTTCGACAACGAGCGGGCCCTGGCCGCGCTCGAATGCCTGGCCGAGTGTGCGGCCCGCACGCAGGTCATCTTCTTCACGCATCACGAACATCTGGTGGAACTGGCTCAGGCACGACTGGACCCGGACGTTGTCTTTGTGCACGAACTGCCTGGTCGCGCGGGAATCGGGCGAACCACGGCCAACCGCCTGCGGTTGGCGCCGGAGACGGCCTCGTCAGGCCCGCGGCCCCGCTGAATCCCGCTATTCGTCCAGAATCTGCTGTACCCGCTGCGCCAACTCCCCGCGCGCGAAATCGCGCCTCCCGTGCCCGGTGTCGCACGGTGACCATCAACAGAATCACCACCACGACCAGCCCGATGGAGCGCCGCATCACCTGGGTGTCGGTATCCCCCAGGGCCGTCGCCGCCAGGCTGTGCATCAGATACAGGCTGGCCAGAATCGCCGCGGCAAAGCAGCCGCTTCCCACCCAATCGCCTCCCATCAACTCCCGGCGCGTGGAGTCGGGCAACTGGAACGTGAGCCAGGTTCCCGCAACGACCTGCAACACCGTGGGAATCAGGGCCATCCGTGCTCCCCACACCGCCAGACGCTGGGCATCGGCGCGCTCCGCTTCGTCGTGCTTCGCCTGACGCAATGCGTAGACCATGACCGCCACGCCCGAGACGGCAAACGCCGCCAGCCAGGTGTGAAGGAAGCGGGCCGAAACTTCGGGATCCAGCAGCATTCGGCTGTAGCTGGGCGAATCGGTGGCCAACTGCGGGCGTTCGCTCAGCACGGCGGCAATCGCGAATAGCGGAGGCAGGTGATACAGGATGTTCAGCCCGGCAAACCAACCCAAAGCCCGATGCGACAGGCGATGCGAGAACCGCTTGAAATCCAGCCGATCCCACAACGCCAGATACGCCCACATCGACAGGGCAAAGATCACCAGCTCGGCGATGGCAAACCAAAGACGCTCGGGCACGCCCAACCAGACGGCCCGACTCGGCACGCGCAGCAGCGCATCGAGGTAGGTGGGATGCAGCGTCCAGAGGAGAAACAGAGTGGCCGTTCCCAGGATGACGCCGAACCCCAATGCGGCCAGCGACAGCCGCACCAGATGGCGGCCCAGCTGCCCTGCCAGCTTGTCGCCGGATCGCGTCTGGCGGCCTTCGCACCACAGGGCCAGAAACGGGGCGCCGGTCGCCACGTTGACGGCCAATAGATGGGCCGTGAACACCAAGATAAGAGCGATGGAAAGCAACGCAAAAGCCGATCGAAGCGGTGAGCTCGGGGGCCAAGGGAACCGCGGGCATTATAAAACGAAGCGGCCCGGAGGCCAGCCGCGCGGGGCATGGCAATTGACACTGGCCCCCTGACTGGGCAAGATTGCCAAAGTCCGCGGCACACCCGCGGAATGCGGGCGATTAGCTCAGTTGGTAGAGCGCCACGTTTACACCGTGGATGTCGGGGGTCCGAGTCCCTCATCGCCCACCTGCAAGAATGAAAAAGCCCTGGAGCCATCCAGGGCTTTTTCGTCTCGGTAGCGTCACAACTCTCGGCGTTTTTGTTTTGCCGTAGTGACCTGCTCAGAGGACACTACAGTCCATGAGCGATCACCCCAGGGCACGCTACCTGCTGACCAGTTGTCTGCTGACGCTCGGCGGCGCGGCGATTCTTGCCGCTGGCGGCCTGGCCGCTTGGCGCGGAGACGGGCGCGTGGCCCGGGTCGCCATCGCCGGAGGTCTGGCACTGCTGACTGCCGCTTACGGGGTACTCACTCCTTTCGGTCGGCCACTGCTGGTCCGCTTGGTCGCAGGCGGAATCGCGATCGCAACGCTTTGGGGAGCGGTCCAGGCCTTTCGAAGCGACGCACCCTCTTCCTGGGCCTTCGGAATCTTCGCATCGCTCACCTGCCTGACGACCCTCGCGGCAATCTTCGTCAGCGGCGATTCCGGGTGGTCGGCCCAGACCACGCAATACAATGCCGACCCTGGCGATCGACAGAAGCGAAAGCCATGGGCCCTCTATGGAGACCGCCGTCTGTTGCAAGTGTCGAATCCCAAGCTCGCGCGATTGCACCCTGAGTTACTGGGACCAGGCGGTCTTTGGAATGACCTCCGCACATTCGTGGCCGGCAGGTTCTTCGATCGCTCGCGGGCGACTTTACAAAGGATCGTCCAACAGGCCGATGTCCAAGCGGCCGTGGTGATCTCGGTCTGGCCGCTGACCGTGGCGGTTTACTCGGAACAACTCGATGGCGTCTGTGTTCTGGAGTTCAGCGACAAGATCGGCATGGAACTCGTCGAGCGCTATGGGCTGGAAGTGGAAAGCCGATTGCTGGGCCTGCTGGTTTATCGAGATGGCCCGCGGCAAGCGGATCTGACGCCGGGTCCTCGAGCGCGAGGGGAACCGCCCGCGCAAATCTGGCCCCTGGTGGGAGACTTTCTCTGCTCGGACGTCGCGCGGGTCGAAGCCTTGAAGAAGCAGATTCCTGAAACCGAGTGGGGCCGGGCGCTGGAACTGGGGCGCGAGCGCGTCGAAGCCGCGCCGCACGGCGCTCGCAACGGATTGCCCTTGGAAAGCGATCACCCCGGCAATCCAGAGCCACCTCTGAACTAGTGAACGGCTTCGGCAGCGGCCGCGCGATCTCCGAGTTTCCTATCTCCGAGTTCCCTATCGCGGGCCATTCGAGCAGCCAATCGACACGGCCCCGGCGACCACGGGCGATCGCTGGGGCTGTCGTTTTAGTTCTCAGTATGGTCCGCCGCTTAGCCGACCAGGCCGATGACTACTTTGGCCCGCCGATCGCAGTCGGCCCGTTTGGTGTCCATGCCGCTCTTCATCACGTCCATGTCGGCCGATTCCGCCTGAAGTTTCACCACCTTCTTGGCCACCGCCGGATCATTCAAGAGCGCCGGGGGAATGGTCTTCATCACGCTCTTTTTCATGCGATGAAACTGGCCGTGGAGCTTCGTGATCTTGTCCTGCAGCTTCGGACCGTTCAGCAGGGCCTCGCGGCAGTACACCGGTAGATCCGCGACATCCATGCGCAGTGTCTTGGCCGCCGTCTCCAGATTTTGCTCGGCGAGGGTCAGGTTCTGCAAATAGGCGACCAGCGTGTTGGAAATCGCCCGTCCCGATTCTTTCACCTTGAACAGCGAGTCGACCAGCTTGCCGATTCGGTCCTTGGCTTCCGCGGCCGTCATCTGCGTCTGGTTGCCAGCGCCCGACGAAGCAATCTTCTCCAGTTGAGCGCTGCCGGACTGCACGAAGACGGCTGCCTTGTCGCGATACACATCGATCGCATTCCGCGCCTTCTGCGCTTCGTCTACGTTCTTCAGCACCGCCTTGGCGTCCGCGTCTGTCAGTTTGGGGACCTGGTTCGAGAAGCCGCTGACGGCCTTATACTCCTTCTGTGCGGATTCCGCCAAATCCTTCAGACCCTCGAGATGCTCCTCCAACTCCAGGAACCTTGACTGGGCGTCGCAGGCCAGCTTATAGGCCGCCTGACCGGTCAGAGCTGCCGCGCTCTTCCCCATGGTGATCAGGTCGTTGGCCGCCGTCTCGGCGTCCTTGTAAAGCGTGTGCGCCCCCTGCTTGAAAATATTGTTCTCGTGAACTGCCAGCACCGCTGGCATCACGAGGTCGCCGCGCACCTTGCCGTACCGCTTGGCGAAGTCAGATTGCAGCTTGGTGAGCGCGGTATGCTCGGCCTTCAACACATTCTTGGCCGTTCGCAGGTAGGTCACGGCGTCGGAGTGCTTGCTGCAGGCCTTCTCTGCCTTCAGGACCGCCGCGGGGAGCGTGATGGTCAGAATGTCCATCGCCCCCTTCAGCGGATCGTCCTTCTGCTCGGTCCCTTCCCATGTCCCCTTCTTGGAGAAGTCGACCGCTGCCTTCTTGGCCGCCAGGTAGGTGTTGATCGTGGCGCCCAGTCCGGTGCTCTTCACCGTCAGCGGCTTATGCTTCTTCCACCACGCCTGATCGAGCTTGAAGACGTCGGAACTCTTGAAGGTCATGCGAATGCTTTCCAGGGAAGGGCCGGCAAGCGGAGCCGCCGGCAGAAGGTTGGGGAAACCGTGGGGGAGATCCTGCGATCATGTCAAAGGCCCGGGCCAGTGTCGCACATGCTGCCCGGGCGGCACTGCACTGGCACCACTGTAGCAAACGGAATCGGCACGTTCATCGACACGATGCATGCATAATAAGTGCATCATTGCGTCACATGGGGGCCCTGTGGCCAGTCGGCCGAACCGCCGTAGACGGACGCGGACGCCAGGCGGGCGTGGCGGGAACGGGGACGAGAGCCCCCTGTTGGGACGGCTAGAGTGCCCCGCGGAGTTCGCGCGCAAGCCAAATCGCCAGGTGTTCGGCAACCCGCTCGTTCCCCAACGCATTCAGATGGCCATCGTGCGGATAGTACAGCGGCGCGTCGTGCCGCGCCTGTTCCGCCCGCAGCGGTTCCAGCAGCGACAGATGCGCAACGCCCAATGCGTCGAGCATCTCGCTCGCCTGGCGGCTGGGCCTTGCAAAGTCGAGCAAGGCCGCCTCGTCCGCATGCGCTTGCTTCCATCGCTCGCGCACAGCGGCTTCCACGTCGATCCGCGTGGGAATCGTCATGACCAGTAACCGGGCCCCTTGCGCGGCAACTTCGTCTCGCAGTTCCTTGATCAACCGTCCGGTTTCTTCCCAGTCGGCCTGGGCGTGGGAATCCGCCGCCGCAGCGCAAAGTCTCAGATAGCCCCGATCAGGATGCCACTCGGACAAAGCCAAAGGCCCAGTCCAGGCCTGCCTGCCGGCGTGAAAGGCCCGCCGCAACCAGACGCTTCGCTTCGCGAGGCTCAGCAGCTTCAACTCGCGTGGCGGATTCAGTGCCGGCCGGCCGTCGACTCGCACCAGTCGGCCGTCGCCATCGCGGGTCCACTCGCGGTTGCCCGTCACGTCGTTGCCCAAGTACATCGCCAGCACCACCAGGTCGGGAGACAGGTCCCGGCCTTCCGTCTGAACAAAACGAAGCTGATGTACCGTTTCGAATCCCCCCACCGCCGCGTTCACGATCTCGCAACCTAAACGCTGCTCGACAAGGTCGGCGAACATCTCGCTCCGCTCGACGCCATACCCGCAGGTAAAGGAGTCCCCCAGCAGCAAGATCCGCGGGCCAACTTGGGCAGCGATCTCGTCATCGCGCAGACCGTGCGAGTTAGTGGCGAAGGCCACGTCGTACTCGGGCTGAATATGCCGGTACTTCAGATTCGGCGCGAATCCAAAACCAGTCGTTGCCGATTCGCGCCAAACCGGATCCGAAGAGGGCCAGTCCAGCACGCGCAGCGCGGCCTCGGTCGTTCCCAGCGCAAGGACCGTCGACAGGACGGCCAACAGGCCCTTGATCAACCGGACAGGCAGTCGGCGAATGCGCATAAAAAAATCCCCAGGCGAACGACGGCCGCGAAGTGTCGTCCGCCCGGGGAAATGTGTCAAGCTCAGTCGTTGGCGGGGTCCGGGTCGATTCGGAAGGAAAGGCCGTTTAGCGCATTCCCCCTCGAATCTCGCCCCTCTTCCTACTTCTTCTTCTCGGGCTTGGGCTCGTCCTGGTTGGCGTCCAGATCGGATTCGCCAGGCGTGGCCGACTCGACCCCGGCCTCGGGAATCGTCCCCTTGGCGACCCATACGATGCCATTGAGCACAGTGCGGCGGAAGTTGTCGTCGGCCCAGTTGTTGTGGAAGTGTCCGCCGGTGAAGCCGAACCCACGGCCGCCATCGGCGCGCTCGCTGGCCCAGGCCACGTGCTGCGGCTGGCCTTTCTCGGCACGCACATGCGGATTGCCGCTGTGGGGACCGTCGCCGCGGCTCAGCGTGCTCTCGGGCGGGATGGCGGTCAGGATCGGCGTGACCCCCTTCATCCCCTCGCGAAACCGCATGTGATAATACCACTCGTCGTTGATCGCGAAGGGTTTCACGCCTTGCGTGATGGGGTGCTTGGGGAGCTCCTTGAACTCGGCCTTCCAGTGCGGATTGACCGACCAGTGGGTCTCAAAGTAGCCGCCGATCCAATCCAGGAAGTAGTCCCCCGTCTTGCCCTTGGGGACTTCCACGCCGTAGTGGATGCAGACCACGCCGACGCCTTTCTTGGCCAGTTCCGCAAACTTGTCCTGGTGCGGAATCACCGGGTGTCCGCCACCGCCATCGGCGTACATGATCACCGCATCGGCGCCGTCGAAGACCGACTCGTCCTTGGGCCAGCCGTTCTGAACCACCTCGATCGTGTAGCCGGGCTTGGCCAGCTTCAGTCCCTTGGCCAGCAGCAGGCATCCCGCATGGTGCTCGTGCGAGCCCCACCCGTGACTGGCTTTGCCGGCCACGAATACGAGCTTTTTCTTTTCAGCGCTCGGATCATCGGCAGCAAAGACCGGCATGGTCCAAAGTGCCAGTACCAGCAAGGCGAACAAGCGACGCGTGGTGCGCATAGAAGCGTTCTCCAGAATCAACACAGGGAAAGCGATCGGCTGCATTATCGGCGCTGGATCGGGCCGGAACAAGAAGCGTCGCGGCTCAGACGCTCACACGATGCTCAACCGCGAAGTCCCACGGTCTGCATCAGCCGGTCGGTCTCGCGGTAAGCCTCTTCCACCCACTGCACGATCTTGGCCGGTTCGGGCGAGTACTCCAGCTCGATGGAAACGGCCCCGTCGATCTCCAGGGCTTTGATCTCGCGCAGGTAAGGCAGAAAGTCGACCACGCCCCGGCCGGGCGGAAGATCGCCATGCACCTTGCCGTCGCAATCCGAGATATGCACGTGCGACGCGCGCCCTTTGAGAAGACGCAGTTCTTCGGCGGCCACCCCGGCCAGCGCCAAATGCGAGATGTCGATGTTGGCCTTCACGCGCGGATGATCCACGTCATCAAGAAACTGCACCATGCTCTTCACGTCGTTCAACAACGACAGTTTGAAGGGCTCCAACTCCAGAGCGATCTCGACCTCGCGCGTGTCGGCAAAGTCGGCGAGCCGGCGGACGTTCTCTACCGCAGTGCGCCATTGTTCGGCAGGGGGGATCACCTCGCGGTTCCAGATATATTCGCCCAGCACCAGCAGCACATTCTTGGCCTGGTACTCATAGGCCAGATCCAGGTACTCCTCCACCCGTTCCATGTGGAAGTTCTGCACGCTGGGATTGAAGTCAATCAGGCCGACCGCCACGCAGGCGATGGATACGATCGGCAGATCGAGCTTGTCGCAGCAATCCTTGATCATCCGGCGTTCGACGATATCGATATCTAGCGGATCGACAAAGATATCGACCGTGTCGAACCCCAGTTCCTTGGTCTTGCGCAGCCCAAATTCGGTCGGTTGTCCGGACTGCACCCAGGCGGAATTGATCAGGCCGAGCTTCATCGATGGGTTCTCGAACAGACGCACGAAGAGAGGGATCCACCTGATAGCGGATCTTTCCTTAGTATACAGGAGAAACGGAAGAGTTCCGTGGAGTTTGGAACAAGCTCATTGGCAAACTGAAGAAAGCTCCCAAGAGCGTGTTTCTCGGCGCAGCGGCCTAAAGGTGATTCGAAAACCTTCTCGTCTTCCTCCGCGTCTCCGCGCCTCCGCGTGACAATACTTTCCCAACAAACACGAGAGGGGAGTAGTTTCACGCGGAGGCGCGGAGACGCGGAGGAAGAGATCAGGAGTGAAGAGTAGCGAAGGGGCGGCGAGCTACTTCCGCCGGGGCGCCTTGTGCCACGGATCGCGATTGCTGGCCCGCCAGGCCTGCCAACCCGATTGCAGCTTGGCCAGATCTCGAATGGTCGGATCGAGCCCGGCCAGATCGCCCAGCGGGATCGTCATCAACTCGTCGTTCGACGGACGGGCCCCGTCCAGGAACCGCCAGATCCCAGCATCCGATTCGTGATGCACGAACAGAATCGGCTGCCCTTCCTGCGCGATGTGCCGCGTGGTAATCACATGCGACTGCGGCGGCTCGGCGAACGGCCACGGGTCTCCCAGTCCGCGAGGAACTGAAAACTCCGAGGAGTCCTCTTTCTTCTTCTCTTTGGCCGGAGCGGCAACGGAAGCCGCGGCAGCCGCAGCGGCCCCTTGCGAGGCCTTGATCTGAGCCTGAATCGCGTTGACCGCTTCGCGGGTGAAGAGCTTGGTCGGCTCGTCTTCGCTGTCGGCATCCAGCGCCAAGGGAGCCACCGACCGCCCGGGCTGTTCGATCCGCACGGTCTCGCGCAGTGATTCGGTTTCGCGAGGACGCGGGCGTTCTTCTGGCGGGTGGAAAGCTCGAAACAGGTCCGCATCCATTCCGGTCGCCTGGGCCGACCCGGGCACCTGCGTGTGTACTTCCGGCATCGGTTCCGAGATGGGCCACGAAGGACTCTCATCTTCGACCAACGCGGGTGTCAGATCGGCCACGCTGGCAAAGTCCGAGGCCATCCCTCCCGCAGGTGTTGCCCCTGCAGGATTCGAACCCGCAGGCGGAGCAAAGCCCCAATTTGATGGCTGCGCCGCCATGGGGTTGGCCGCCATCGGAGGCGCGGCCATCGGGTTCGGCGCGGCCGGAGCCGCCCCTTGGGGCCGCCCCGCTATCGGATTCATGGGTGCGGCGACCGACTTCGGAGGCGCGGCCGATTTGCCGGGACCCACGGGCAATGCCGCCGGTGCCGAGTTCTTGTTGTTGCCCCCTGCGGGCATTGAGGGGAAAGCCGGCGCAGGACTCTGCGGAGTACGGGGCGGCAAAGGGGGCAATCGAGACGGTTGCGCCGCTTGGGGCACGGCCTGCGGTGCGTTGGGTTGCTGTGGCATCAGCCCTTGAGGAGCCAATGCGGCATAGGACGCAGGCACTCGCGGCGGCACGGCCGGTTCAAAAAACGGCTGGGCCGCAACCGGTACGGACGGCGGCGGGGGGGGCGGGGGGGCCATGAACGAAGATGGCCAAGCCGGATCCAGCAAGCCCTCGTCCTCGGAGTGCGACGATGGACTCGGCGGCGGCGAAGGCCCTTCTTCGAACTGTTTCTTCGCTTCTTCTAGTTCCTTTCGGGCGGCAGCAAGCTCGGCCTCGCGACGCTCGATCTTCTCCCACCGGCGTTCCAAGTCCTTCGTCGATCGTTGCAGCAGCTCGGCCTGAATCTTGATGTCGGCCGCCAGCGCCGCACGAGCGGTCTCTTCCTTGGCGGCTTCGGCTTCGCGATGCTCCAACTCCGACATGCGGGCTTCCAACTGAGAAGCCCGGCCTTCCATTTCATAGGCACGCACTTCCAGCTCGCTCGAACGCGACTCGAACAACGCCTGGTCTTCGGCAAGCTTCGCCCGGGCGGCCTCGAGTTCGGCACGCTCGCGAGCCAGCTCCTGGCGGACATGGTCTGATGCTCCCGGGTCAGCGAGCCCGACGTCAGATAGTCCCAAGCCATAGGGGACCGATCCAAACAGACCTTCAGGTTGCTGGCTCTCAGCACGCAGGCTCTCAGCCCGTTCGTTCTCGGCCCGTTCGTTTTCGGCAAACAGCGTTTCGATGCGCTGCTTCTCAGCGGCCAGTTCGGCCTCCGCACGCTCGATCTCGGCGCGCTGCTGTTCGGCTCGCTGGAGCGCTTCGGCGGCCAGCGCCGCCTGCTTGTCGATGTCGGCCCGATGCGAATCGAAGTCCGCGGCCTTCTGGTCGATCTCCCCTTCTCGCCGGGCCAGCTCCATCTCGCGCGAGGCCAGTTCCCCTTCTCGCTCGTCCAGCCGAACCGCCATGGCAGTCAGCTCTCCTTCGCGCGAAGCCAGCGCCGTCACACGCAGGTCGATCTCGACCGAATCGGGCTCTTCCGGCTTGGGGGGGGCCGCCAGTTGCACCAAGTTCGACTTCAGATTGATCGTATCGGCCCGCTTTTCGAGATCCGCAGCCTTCTTCTCCAGGAAGTTCTCGAGGGCGGTCAGCTTGCTCCGCGAGTTCTCGACCTCGCGCTGGCGTCGCTCCAGTTCGGTGGCCTTCTTCTCCAGGAACTGCTCCAGGCGATTGAGCTTGGAGCGGGCCTTCTCCACGTCGACCGCACGCATCTCCAGCTCCGAAGCCTTCTGCTCCAGATACTGATCCAGATTTGTGAGCTTGGTCCCGGCCGCTTCGACATCGGCAGCCCGCATTTCCACCGCGGCGGCCCGTTCGTCGATCGCCTGGTCCTGCGTCAGAAGTTCCCCCGTCCGCGAGGCCAGCTCCCCTTCGCGTCGCCGGCAGTCCTTCTCGCGGGTGGCCAGTTCCGCTTCGCGTTTGATCAGCTCGGCTTCGCGCTTTTCGAGCGCGGCCAGCCGTTCGCGATCAATCGCCGACGAGTGCGGCGGCCGGCCTTCTGCGGCCGGTTCGGTCGCCATGGCCTTGCTCATGGCCTGCGGCAGATGCTTAGCCTGGTCCATGCCCATCATCATCCGAGGGATGTCGATGGTCATCGATTCCGAATCGAAGGAGTCGCCGTCGTGCCCCTTTTCGTTCTCGGGGTACAGGCTCCCCTCGGGGATTGGTTCGGCCAACATGGCCGGATTCAACTGTGCGGCCGCCCGCGCCTGTCGCGAGGCCAGCCAACGGAGCAGATCCTGGCTCACTTCGGCCGATGTCTGATGCCGGTCTTCAGCTTTCTTCGACATCATCCGCGAGCAGATCGCCACTAGATCGGCCGGAGCGTCTGGGCGATCCTGCGTGATCGCCGCGGCTTCGACCGACTGATGCTTCATCAATCGCTGCGTGTGCGTCCCCTCAGGGAACGGCGGATGCCCGGTCAGCAGGAAGTACAGCGTGCCGCCCAGCCCATAGATATCGGCCCGGGCGTCGACTTCGTGGCTATCCACGGCCTGCTCCGGTGCCAGATAGTCCACCGTGCCGATCACGTTCTCGTTATGCGCGCGAGTCAGCGAGTGCTCTTCGTGCGTGATCCGCGAGAGGCCCAGGTCCAGAACCTTGATCACTCCTTCGCGATCGACCAGCAGGTTGGCTGGCTTGATGTCGCGGTGGATCAGCCCCTTGGCATGGGCGTGCTGCAGCCCGTCGGCCGCCTGGCGCACATAGTCCGCCGCTTTTTCGTACGGCAGCGGGCCATCGCGGTTCACCAGTTCACGCAGGTCGATGCCGTCGACATACTCCAGCACCAGATAGTGGTATTTCCCTTCGCGGGCCACATCATAAGCGCGAACGATGTTCTTATGGTCCAGCGATGCAATCGCCCGGCTCTCGACGTAAAAACGCTCTAGATAAGAGGTGTTCGTCGTCAGCGTCGGCGGCAGAACCTTGATGGCCACCTGGCGGTGCATCTGAATGTGCTGCGCCAGATAGATATTGCTCATCCCGCCCGAGGCGATATGGGCCAGCAGCTTATAGTTGCCCAGGAAGAATCCCTGGTGGCGACCTTTGAGCAGCTTCTCGTTCTGCCAGTCGGTCACAAGCTTGGCTTCGACGAAGCACTGGGCAACGTACTGCAGTTTGACGGACTTGCCGCCAGTCTCGCGTTTGATGCGGTCAAGCACCTTCACGAGCTGTTCTTTCGTCACCAGCTTGCTCTTTTGCACGCAGGTGAGGTAGTCTTCGACCGCTGACTTGCCCATCTCACGCTCCGCGGGTATCGCCGGGTAGACCCAAGCGCATCGGGTGACCCTGCGGGGGATTCCGGATGCACCGTCTCCAGGTTCCATGTTACTCGCAGTCACCCCGGTCTGCCACCAATCGGCCGGTATTCTGCCCAGGTTCTCAACAGATTGGTTGCAATCCGCGCGTCAAAGAACGAAACTAGGGGTTGGCCTGCCTGGAGTATCGCGGGCCTCCCCTTTCGTCGACCATGCTTTCGGGACGTTCACCTATGGTTTCCCCCATTTCCCGCTGCTTCCTTGCTGCAATCGTATTGGCTGCCGGGCTTTTGGCCGGATGCAACAAGGCTCGCAGCGAAGGCGAGTTCGTGGAAGGCAAGCCGCACGGTTTCTGGAAGTACTGGTACGCCAACGGTCAGCGAGAAAAGTCCGGCACCTACAAAAACGGGGTCGAAGACGGCGTCTGGACCTATTGGTACGAAAATGGTCAGCGTTCCAAAGAAGGCGCTTTTGCCGATGGCAAGGAACAGGGGGAATGGACCTTCTGGTACGAGAGCGGCCAGACCAAAGAAAAAGGTACCTACGACCACGGCGGCCAGCACGGGGCTTGGGTCTACTGGCACGAAAACGGCCAGCGCGCCCAGGAAAAGAACTTTGCCGACGGTTCGCTGGTAGCCGGCTCGGCACGCCATTGGAACTACAAAGGCGTGCCCGACATCGATGCCGCCACCACGAAAGACATCGCCTCGCTGGTTGCCATGATGCGCGACCGCAATCCCTCGGTCTCGGCCGGCGCCATGCCCGCCTTGGAACGCCTGGGCATTGTGGCCGTGCCATCGCTGGTCGACCTGCTCCGCGACAGCACCGGCAACGTGCGGCACAACGCCCTGCGCGTACTTCTGAAGCTGGGGCCCAAACTTCAGACCGAAGCGCCAAGATTGGTCCCCGCGCTGATCGAATGCCTGGGGGACTCGGATCCTCGCAACAGCCCCTTGGCCATGCAGGCGCTGGTCTTCATTGGTCCCGTCAGCGTGCCGAATCTGGCAGAGACCCTGGAGGACGGAAAGTACTCCGCGCGCAACTGGGCCTGCATGACGCTGGCCGAGTTCAAAGGCGAATCCAAGAGCGCGGTTAAGCAACTCGTCGGCGCGCTGTACGATCAGACCACACGCACGGCCGCCTTGGACGCGCTGGGATCGATTGGCGAACCGGCCGTAACGGACCTTAAAGGAGTGTTGGCCGACAGCAACGCGGGTTCGGCCGTTCGCTTTGCCGCCATGAAGTCACTGGGCAAGCTCGGTCCGGCCGCAGCGCCGGCGGTTGCCCCGCTGGTCGATCTGCTGGCCGATCGCGATCCGATTATTCGCAAGGAGGCAGTCAACTGCCTGGGCTCCATCGGCGAGGCCAGCGTCCAACCGCTGATGGCCGCCCTGCTGAATCTCGATTCCCCCGACACCTTTCGCGACACGGTCGCCAATGCCTTGTCGAAAGTCGGCGTGCCTGCGATTCCTCCACTGAAAGAAGCGCTGAAGCATGAAGACCGCGAGGTCCGTTTCCGCGCCGCGGTGGCAATCGGAGACATCGGTCGGCCGGCGCGCGACGCACTGCCCGCCATCGAGGCCGCCCGAGCCATTGAATCCGACGACAACGTGCAGCGTTACCTCGATCAAGCGATCGTCAAAATCAACAAGAACAAATGAGGCAGGATGGCTTTCCTCTCCTTCCACGGGGCCGCCGAGACCGTCACGGGTTCCAAATACCTGGTAGAAAGCGGACAAGCCCGCATTCTGATCGATTGCGGACAGTTCCAGGGTCTTAAAGAACTTCGACTGCGTAACTGGGCTCCCCTGCCCTTCTCGCCCGCCAGTGTCGATGCGGTGGTGCTGACCCACGCGCACATCGATCACACGGGCTATCTTCCCCGGTTAGTGCGCGACGGCTTTCGCGGTCCGATTCTTTGCACCGAGGCGACCGCGGACCTGACCGAACTGCTGCTGCTGGATGCCGCCAAGATCCAGGAGGAAGACGCCGAGTTCGCCAACCGCAAAGGTTTCTCGAAGCATCATCCCGCCCTGCCGCTGTTTGACGCCCGCGATGCCGCCCGGGCGATCAAGCAGTTGGAAACCCGCAGCATGAAGCAATGGTTCGGCGTCTCGGGCCCGATCCGGGCTCAGTACCACGACACGGGCCATTTGCTGGGCGCGGCCATGATCGAACTCGAAATCGCCGAAGAGCCCCGCACGATCAAGCTGCTCTTCTCGGGCGATGTGGGGCGCTATAGCGCTCCGCTGTACTTCGATCCCACTCCTCCCCCCGCCTGCGACTACCTGGTCTGCGAGAGCACCTACGGCAATCGCGATCATCCCGAAGAGAACCTGCTCGACGCCCTGGCTCAAGAGGTCCTGGCCGGCATTCGCCGCGGCGGCGTGATCCTGGTAGCGGCCTTTGCGATCGGGCGGGCACAGCAACTCATCTACCTGCTTCGCCTGCTGATCGAACAGAACAAGATCCCCGAGTTGCCGATCTTTCTCGACAGCCCGATGGCAGTTGATGCCTCGAACATCTACTGCAAGTTCATGGAGCAGCACGATCTGAGCGAAGGGCAGATCAAAGGGGCCGAGTGCGTGCTGTTCGGCCGCAATGTGCATCTAGCCCGCACTCCGGCAGAGTCGAAGCGGATCAATACCGTCTCCGGCCCTGCCGTGATCATCGCTTCGTCGGGCATGATGACCGGCGGCCGCATATTGCATCACCTGGTGCAGCGCCTGCCCGACGCGCGAAACACCATCTTCCTGGGCGGCTACATGGCCCCCGGTTCGCGCGGTCGACTGCTGGAGGATGGCAAACCGTTCCTGCGCATTCACGGCCGCGACGTGCCGGTGCGCTGTGCGGTGGCCAAGGTTCCCGGCCTGAGCGGACATGCCGGCCGGAGTGAACTACTCCGTTGGCTGGCCCCGCTTGCCGCACCGAAGCATGTCTACCTGACGCATGGCGAGCTAGAGAGCGCGAACTCTTTGGCTGATGAACTGCGCCGCACGCGCCAATGGCAGGTGACTGTCCCGAAGATGGGCGAGCGCGTCACGCTGGAATAACCTCGCGCTACTTGCGGCATCGCGTGGGATACGGAAGAAGACATTTTGTCCGCAGATTCACGCAGATTTACGCAGATGAAATGCGATGAAATGCGATGAAACGATAAGGTAATCACAAGATGCGTTGTCTTGCGATTGCCACCCCGACACTCATTTCTTGTTCTTGTTCTTGTTCTTGTTCTTCTTCGTATTTCATCTGCGTAAATCTGCGTTCATCTGCGGTCCGTGTATTCGTATTTGCATTTCGCATTTCCCTCTCAAATCTCAAATCTCAAATCTCAAATTCCCCTCCCCGGAATACCGTCAAACAAAAAGGCCTCGCGAATCGCTTCGCGAGGCCTTGCTCTTTCAATACTAAGTCAGCGATCGTCTAAAAAATCCCCATCGCTTCCAGGCTGTAACGCACGGTCAGGCCGGCCACGACGACCGCCACCATGCTCATCAGCTTGATGAGAATATTCAAGCTCGGTCCACTGGTGTCCTTGAAGGGATCGCAAACGGTATCGCCGACGACCGTTGCCTTGTGAGCTTCGGTCCCCTTGCCGCCATGGCGGCCCCCTTCGACGAACTTCTTGGCGTTGTCCCAAGCGCCGCCGGCGTTGGCCATAAAGACCGCCACGCAGAAGCCGGTCGTCAATCCGCCAACCAGCAAGCCCATCACGCCGCCGACGCCCAGCAAGAAGCCGGTCGCTACGGGGGTGACCAATGCCAGCACCGAAGGGATGATCATCTCGCGCTGGGCAGCCTTGGTGCTGATCGCCACCGGGGCCGCATAGTCGGGCTTCTCGGTCCCTTCCATGATCCCCTTCTTCTCGCGGAATTGCCGGCGGACTTCTTCCACCATACCCTTGGCCGCACGGCCCACCGCCTTCATGGTGAGGGCGCAGAAAACGAACACCGACATCGAGCCCAGAAAGACACCGACCAGCACTTTGGGACTCATCAGCGTCGCGTCGTAGTAACGCGTATAATCGGGCAAGGTCGCCGTCTGCGAATCGGTGACCCGGCCGATGATCTCGGTCTTGCCATCCGTGTTCATGTCGATCAGTCGTCGCGAACCCACCCCCTTGATCGACATCGCTTGGTCCAGCTTCACGTCGGGGACCTTAGTGCTGGGGATGGCGCGCCACATCTTCGAGCTTTCCATGTCGGGCTCGACCAGCCAGTTGTGCCGCTTTCGTTCGCTATCGAGTTGCACGACCAGGCGGTCGCTGAGCTTATAGAAGCCCGGCTCCGCCTTCTCGGTTACGACAGCCTGACTCCAACGGTCAAAGCCAATGCGGACCTCTTCAATGTAAGCGGCCAACAGGGCCAGCGCCGTCAGGGCCGCCGAACCGATGGCAAAGCCCTTGCCGGTGGCCGCGGTAGTGTTGCCCAGCGAGTCCAAGGCATCGGTCCGCTCGCGGACCATGGGGTCCAGTTCCGACATCTGGGCGTTACCGCCCGCGTTGTCGGCGATCGGGCCGTACGCGTCGGTCGCCAGCGTAATGCCCAGCGTGCTCAACATGCCGACCGCCGCGATGCCGACTCCGTACAGCCCCAGGGCGAAGAGATTGGGATCGGCAAAGTCGAAGCCGTTGGCCGACCCGAACGAAATCAGCGTGGCGGCGCCAACCACCACCACGGGGACCCAGGTGCTGTACATACCTTCGGCCACACCGGCGATGATGATCGTGGCCGGCCCCGTGACCGCCTGATCGGCAATTTCTTGCGTGGGACGGTACTCGTTGCTGGTGCTGTACTCGGTCCATTTGCCAATCAGCCAGCCCGCGGCCAGACCCGTAATGATGCTGAAGGAAACGCCAGGCAAGAAGCCGAAGAACAGCGTTCCGGGCGTCTTGGGCATCAGCCAGATCGACAGGATGAACGCCGCAACAATGATGAGCACCGTCGAAGCATCAATGCCCCGGGCCAGCGCCGAGAGCAGATTGCGCTGCGTGGCCCCCTCTTCGGTCTTCACCAGGTACATGCCAACGATCGAGAACAGAATGCCCACGGCCGCCAGCGAGATCGGCAGAAAGACCGCGCTCAACTGGGCCTGGATCGGCGTCATGCCTTCCGGCACGAGGATGGGCGACGTGTAAGCCGCCACACCAAGCGCCGCGGTGGCCAGAATCGATCCGCAGTAAGACTCGTACAGGTCGGCGCCCATGCCGGCTACGTCGCCGACGTTATCGCCCACGTTGTCGGCGATGGTCGCCGGGTTGCGCGGGTCGTCTTCAGGAATGCTGTGCTCGACCTTGCCCACCAGATCGGCGCCGACATCGGCCGCCTTGGTGAAGATGCCGCCGCCGACGCGGGCGAACAACGCCTGGCTGCTGGCGCCCATGCCGAAGCAGAGCATGGTCACGGTCACTTCAGCCAGCGACATGGCATGGCTGGCGCCGAACACCGGGAGCAGCCAATAGAGGATCATGAACCACAGGCAGATGTCGATCAGGCCCAGGCCGACGACGGTCAGCCCCATCACGGCCCCCGAGCGAAAGGCCACCTGCAGACCCAGGTTCAGCGACTTCTGTGCGGCAGCGGCGGTGCGGTTCGAGGCCCAGGTGGCGGTCTTCATACCGAACCAGCCAGCCAGGCCCGAGAAAAAGCCGCCTGTCAGAAATGCGAACGGCACCCACTCGCTCTGCACCTTGAGCACGAACGACATGTAGCAGAACAGAGCGAACATGATGACAAAGAAAATGGCCACCACTTTGTACTGCTGCCGCAGATAGGCGTAGGCCCCTTCGCGAACATAGCCAGCGATCTCGATCATCTTGGGCGTGCCGGGATCAGAGGCCTTCATCATCTGATAGAAGCGGAACGCTTGGTACAGCGCACCGATCGAAGCGCCAAACGCCAGAATCCACACGAATCCGTAGCTGCTCAAAAAGCTCTCGGACGCGGCAACCGGTTCCGCTTGTGCGAAGACGGCAACTGGGAACAACAAGATCGAGAGCACGGCCAGCATCGCCCAGGCGACAGGGCCGCGGGTCAGTCGTTTCACAGCAGCCGCGCCGTATTCTGCGGCGCGACTTGTACTTGAGTTTCCGTTCATCCTGAGTCCTTCTCCATCAAAGAGGTACGCCAGTGTATTTGCACCCATACATCGCTTCAGAAACTACGAAATCGCAGAGAGAGTGCCGCCCAGCGAATCGCCACGTTGGCAGAAGCAAGCGTGCAGCCGCGATGGACAAAAGAGGGGTGGGCAGCCGCCATGCTGTCAATGTGCCACATGGGTCCGTCCCATCGCCGGGGAACCCATCAATCGGGCCCCAGTTCGTTTTGGGGGTTTTCGGAGCTGGTCGTTCACCCCACGAACAGGGCAGAAACGCTACAAGCTGCGAATGCCAAAGCAGTTATAGAACGCGGGAAGTGTAATGCATGCATGTTGCGATTGTCAACCAGGCTGTTTTAGGCAAGCTGAGAAGATCGGATCCCCAAAAAGCCCCGCGGTTGCAACCGCGGTTGGCCGCTGCGAAAATTGCAGCACCTGATACCACTTCTCGCGGATGCGACCGCGGGGCTTTCGCTCTCACATCTTGCGGAGCGCGTGTGGAGACACCTCCGGACTATCGCTGGTTCCACGTCGTCCTGACGACTTACGGCACATGGCTCTACGGAGATCCGCGTGGCTTCCGCACGCGTCGGCACATGGAGCACATCGAAGGGGACTACAAGAACCCTCCGCCGGCCGGAAAGTATGCGGAGCAAGAACAGCGAAGTCGCGAACGTTTAAAACACGATCCTGTCCACTTGAGCACAAACCTCAAATCACTCGTGGGGCAGTCGCTGGTCGATCGATTGCAATCCCTGGGAGCCTTCGTCTTGGCCGTCGCGGTGGCTACCAAGCACGCTCATCTGCTGGTAAAGCTCCCCCCGTCGAAGGCCACGCTGTGGTCGGGCGCAGCCAAACGGCACGCCTGGTTCGAATTGCGAGAGAAGGTCGGCTGGAGCGGCAAACTTTGGGCGCGCAAGGGAAAGGCCACGCCCGTCAAGGATCGCCAGCACCAGCTCAACGTCTATCGCTACATCCTGAAGCACGAGCGCCAAGAGGCCTGGACCTGGAAGTGGCAAAAGAAATGAGGCGCTCGAATCCTTGCGGTTCCGACTCGCCCCTCGCCCCTCGCCCCTCGATCCTCGCCCCTCGATCCTCGATCCTCGCCCCTCGATCCTTCCTCAGCACCCCAACATCTTGGCCGTGACCAGCCAGCGCAACGTTCCCTGTCCAACTGCCGGAGGGTTCTCGTCGAACTCGATTGCTGCCGTCGCTCCCTTCGAGAAGTCGATGGCCCCTTCTTGTGGTCCGATCAGCGAGGCGCACAGCCGACCCACGTCCGGGGCATGGCCGACCCAGGCGATGCGATCGACATTGGCCGACTGCGTCCACTCGATCAACGCGGCCAGGTCGCTTCCCGGGGCCAAAGCGTCGAGTTCAACAAAGTCGGGCTTGCCCGGCAGTTCGCGAGAGAGGATCTCGGCCGTCTGACGGCAGCGAACCAGCGGACTGGTGGCGATGATGTCCACTTCCATCCCCCGCTTGGCCAATCGGGCCGCCACGTCGTGGAACCGCTTGATGCCGTCCTTCGTCAGGGGGCGGAGTCCGTCGTTGGCCCAGCGCGGATCGCCCGGCTCCTCGGCCCAGGCATGCCGCACAATATAAAGCTGCCAGCTCATTTCGTTCTCCACAGAAGATCGTCGGCGATGTTCAATTCACGCTGCCGCGCCGCAATGGCGGCCTGAAAACGCTTGGCATCCTGCGGATAACCGGCCGTGGGAGCGACGCCGGGCACTTCGCGGACCCAGAAGGCGTTGAACGCCCGCATGGAGAGTTCGCGCAGGTACTTGGCCGTCATGCTGGCCAGGGCGACCGGCAGGAAACGCTCGCACTTGGAACAGAATCGGGCCTCGATGCGGCGCTCTTTCGGCCCCCACTGGTAGCGGCTCTCTTCGCGGCCTTCCATGCGGACTTCGATAAAGTCATCAGGGAAATGCTGCTGCAAGTACGGGCTGTAGTGGCTCCGACCGCCATGCTTGTCGCACAGCACCAGCACCGGGCCATCCGGCGGTAACGACGCGGCCAACTGCATGGCCAGCGCGATCGTGATCCGCGACAGGGTCTCTCCCTTGGAGGGATCCTGCTGGGCGAACGAGTTAAACAACGCCGGAAACAGCGCCGTGGCCTGCATGGCCACCAGCTCTACGCCGGCCGCTTCCAGTCCGCGGCGCAGCACGTCGGCGCCGCCGTCGATGGCTTCGCCGCCGGCATTCACCGGCAAGGGTTCGTCGTATTCGCGATGGCACGACAACGGGTGGAACTGCCCGGGACCGTCAGGGCACAATCCCTGCCAGACTCCGCGCCAGGTGCGGACCAGCGAAGCGACCGATTTCGACGCCACCGCGGCCGACAACACCCCGCGTTCGAGCAGGCCGAGTCCACCGTCGGGCTGATGCAGCGCCTTAGAATCCGCGATCGCCAGCGGGCGATCAGGGGCGCGGTTCTTGCGAGAAGGGGCCGCTTCGACGGTGCCGGCCAGCCGCTCGTACAGGTCGAACTCCTTGGGCGATCCTGGCACGCGCCACACGGTAGCCGCAATCATCAGCGGGCCCAGATTGGGGCCGTAGCCAGCTTCGTCGGTGCCAATGATATAGCCCATGCTGGTTATCCTTGGGCTTTGTCGGCCAGGCGATCGCTGGGGAAGAACAATGCGAAGAACACACAGCCCACGGCGGCGATTGCGGCGCCCGAGAGCCAGATGATGGAATAGTTCGGCACGGTGAAACTGGCATCACGATCGTCAATACTCAACAGGACAACGTTCCCCGTTGCTTCGCCGATCCAGCCGCCAATCAGTCCCCCCAGGAAGAATCCGATTCCCAAGACCAGGGTCCCATATAGCGTCTGGGCGCTGCCGCGCAGGTCCTTGGGAGACTCGCGATCGACGTACATGAAGGCCGCGGCCAAGAAGCATCCGAAACAGAAGCCATGAAGCGACTGCCCCAGACAAGCCAAGCCCATCCTCGCGGCAAACGGCTCTGACATCGATGCGGAAACGGCCAGAATTACGCATCGCAGCATGTAGGCCAGCCCGCCAATGAGCATCGTCCGCTTGAAACCCAATTTAATCAGCATCATTCCCAGTCCGGCCATCACGGCGATCTCGGCAACCTGTCCGATGGAACTGATCCGCTGCTCGTAGGCGGCGTTGATTTTGCCCTCGGACAGAATGGACTTCAGGAAAGGGCTGTTCCAGGTGAAGAAGTACTGATGGACGGCCCCGATGATGAACGTGGTGATAACCAGCACCAAAAAGTTCTGCTGTTTCAGCAACCGCAAGGCGGCCAGCGGCGCATACTCGCCCGACGTCTTGACGGGTGGAGTATTGGGGAGCGTCAGCGAGTAGGCCGCCATGATCATTCCGGCCACCCCGGCGAAAAGCAGCACGATGCCGCGCTGCTGATCGAGCGCATCGCCCGAGAACCGCGACAGCCACAAGGGCTCAATCAGCCAAGCCGGCACAATGAACCCGATGGTGCCGAATAACCGCACAATAGGAAAGTCGCGATTGCGGTCTTTCAGATGCGCGAACGCCAGCGTATTCGAGACCATCATTGTGGGGACATACAAGATCGAGAACACCGTACCCAAGATCATCACCGCCCAGAAGCCGCGCTGGGTCCATAGGATCAACATCAAGATGCCACCCAGAAAGTGAAACGTGGACAGCACGTTTTGCGTAGCGAATCGGCGATCGACAAGTTGCCCGACAAAGAACGGGGCAGCTAGCGGCCCGAGTGCCATGGCGGCGTTGAAATAGCCAAGCTCGGCCGGGCCGAATTTAAGGGTCGTCTGCAGATAGAGCGAGACTACCGGCAGAAACGCTCCCTGCACGAAGTATTGCAGGAACATCATCACGGCCAGGCGGACGCGCAGGTCGAACGGGGTGCGCTCGCCGGGGAGGTCGATGTCGACTGACGCAGGCGAACTCGCCTTGGGCGCGACGTAAGGGTTGTCTTGCTTCTTGGGCGAGGTCATCAGGGGCGGCCTTGTTCGCGGAGAGCGCCGACGCGGCGGGAGGGAAGCCATGTTCGTACCCGACCGCGCGAGCGGTGGCAAGCAGTAGCTACGCCGCCTCTGTAGGGAACGCCCTCCGTGGCGTTCCGCGAGTAACGCGCGATGTCCCATCGTCGAGGAACACCACGCTATTGCTTTCCTGGCCGAATGACTTGCATCCGAAGAAAGAATCAAGCATCGCGCGCGGTGCAGCCTCAGCTCGAGCTCGATAGAAGGGGGCCGCCCCGTTCCACCGTCGCCGTGCGCATAGGCCCCCAAGCCGCTGTCGCGGTCGTGGACGAGGGGCCGATGCGACAGCGAAGGTGGAAGGGGCTCGCAGGAACTCATTCTGTGGGAAACGCCGGGGAACGAAACAGAGGTCCGACGTGCCGCGCGAGCGATGCTCAACGCTCGTTTGGCCGTGTTCTTTCGCGATGTACGTACACATTCGTTTCTTCCTGAAGAACCTCCCGCGAGCCCCTTCCACCTTCGCTGTCGCATCGGCCCCTCGCCCCGACCGCGAAGCGGCTTGGGGGCCGATGCGCACGGCGAAGGTGGAACGGGGCGGCCCCCCCTTCTATCGAGCTCGAGCTGAGGTCAGTCCCTCAGTTCATGTTCCATTTTCCACTTCTCCTTCGCGCGTTCCCATTATCTCTCTACCTCTCGCTTCGCTCGTCTCCATTGCCTTTCGTGCGTCATCACTTCCCCTACCATCCCTACATCCGCTTCGTTCCGCTTCTCGCGCAAGACCCGTACGACACGCATCTTCGGCAAGATCCCTGCCCGTGGTCTGCGCAGCTAGCTGCCCCGATCTTCCGCAGCTTGGCTATCCGTCGCATGCGTCCCTGGTGAACCATGTCAAGCAAACCCCGCAGGATGCCGATAGTGGAGTGTATCGAGCCAATTCTGCGTCCGTTTGGGAGGTCTGCGCTAGGCAGGTGTCCCTTGATTTCTGCGCAAATTGGCCGGCTTGGCTAATGCACGGCGAGTGCGCTAGACGAGACTAGATAAAGGCACGTGCTGCGAGAGCGCGTGTCTACCAGGCCCAACCGCTATTGTTTTGCCCTTGGAGGAGGCGAGTCATGAAGAAGTTGATGTACCTACCGTTGGTAGCCGTCGCCCTGCTGGCGATGTTGGCCAACCAGGCGAGTGCCGCTTATTGCGGTGCCGCCCGCTACAGCTGTTGTGCGACCGAGGCTCCTGCGGAGTCCGACTGCAAGCAGAACTGCTATACTGTCATGAAGAAGTGCAAGGAGATTCAGTACGAGAAGCAGGCGTACACCTGCTACAAGACTGAATACGAGACGGTCTGCGAGGACAAGGTCCTCAACTGCGTGAAGAACGTGTACGAGACGCACTACAAAGACGTCTGCTACACGGTCTGCAAGCCGGTCTACGAGACGAAGGTCAAGACCTGCTGCTACACGGTCTGCAAGCCGGTCTGGGAAACCAAGACCAAGAACATCTGCTACACGGTCTGCAAGCCCGTGTGGGAGACCAAGACCAAGACCACTTGCTACACCGTCTGCAAGCCGGTTTGGGAAACCAAGACCAAGACGATTTGCTACACGGTCTGCAATCCGGTCTGGGAAACCAAAACCAAGACCACTTGCTACACCGTCTGCAAGCCGGTTTGGGAAACCAAGACCAAGAACATTTGCTACACGGTCTGCAAGCCGGTTTGGGAAACCAAGACCCGCAACATCTGCTACACGGTCTGCAAGCCCGTGTGGGAGACCAAGACCAAGACCACTTGCTACACGGTCTGCAAGCCGGTCTACGAGACCAAGCAGAAGGTCTGCAAGTACACCACTTGCAAGCCGGTCTACGAGACGCACACCAAGCAGGTGTGCTACACCGAGTGCAAGCCCGTCTACGAGACCAAGGTCAAGCAGTGCTGCTACACGGTCTGCAAGCCGGTGCACTTCACCAAGGTCGAGAAGATTTGCACGGGCAAATGGGAAAACCAGGTCACCGAGTGCCCGGGTCCCGTGGTCACCAAGTGCATCCAGGAGCCGGGCTGCTGGAAGTACGACTGCTGCAAGTGCAAGTGCGTCTACGTGCCGGGTCCCACCAAGACCGTCAAGGTCCAGTGCCCGCCCCGTCAGATCTGCAAGAAGGTCTGGGTCCCCGAGGTGAAGGAAAAGACTGTCAACTGCGTCAAGTATGTGAAGGAAGTCCTGACGAAGGACGTCCCCTACACCGTCTGCAAGATGGTGTCGGAGCAGAAGACGAAGACCTGCACCTACCAGACCTGCAAGATGGTCAGCGAGTGCCATGAGAAGATCGTTCCTTACACGGTCTGCCACATGGTCCCCGAGCAGAAGACCAAGACCTGCACCTACAAGGTGTGCCACATGGTTCCCGAGCAGGTGACCAAGGTTTGCACCTACAAGGTGTGCCACATGGTCCCCGAGCAGGTCACCAAGGTCTGCACCTACAAGGTCTGCCACATGGTTCCTGAGCAGAAGACCAAGGTCTGCACCTACAAGGTGTGCCACATGGTCCCTGAGCAGAAGACCAAGGTCTGCACCTACAAGGTGTGCCACATGGTCCCCGAGCAGAAGACCAAGGTCTGCACCTACAAGGTGTGCCACATGGTCCCCGAGCAGGTGACCAAGGTTTGCACCTACAAGGTCTGCCACATGGTCCCCGAGCAGGTCACCAAGCAGATCCCGTACACGGTCTGCAAGATGGTCCCCGAGCAGTGCGTGAAGAAGGTCCCCTACTGCGTCTGCAAGCCGGTTCACTACACCAAGACCATCCAGGTCAAGAAGTGTGTGGCCAAGAAGGTCGCCGTGACGGCTTACCGCTGCGTGCCCAAGTGCGTCATCAAGGAAGTTCCGGTCACGGTGTGCTGCCCGGTTCCTTCCTGCTGCAAGGCCAAGAAGAGCTGCTGCAGCTAAGGCAAGCGGTTACGAGTAGTTGAGCCTCCTCGCGTCAAGCGACGAGCGAGGGCCTGGTCTCGCCACCTGTGGCGGTCCGATCCTGCAAAGGATCGGACCGCCCTTTTTCGTTTTCGAAGGGGGTCCGTTCCAACCGCGACCCCCTCTCAAATCTCAAATCTCAGATTCTCTCATAGCCACTGCTCGTCCCAGTCTGCGTCACCGATGCGAAGCTGAAAGGCGCAGGCGTCGGGGTGATACTCCATCGCCCGCAGAATCGGACCGTAGCTCATCGGCTGACCGTCCCGTCGCCAGACCGGGTCTGCGTCTTCCAGACCGACACCGACGTGAGCGCCAAGGGCGGCCAGCGCCACTTCCAACGAAGGGCTCGACCAAATCGTGCGACAGCGCGTGCGCGACAGGAAGAAGTAGAGATCCTCGTGGCCGATCTCGATCTCCACCGCGGGAACCCGGAAGGCCGCGCAGAGTTGAAGGTAGACGCTGCGCCCGATCACAGGGCCCACGCCAAGATTGACACGCCAAATGCACTGGGCGTAGTTGAAGGCGGGATTCAGATAATCCACACCCGGCGACATGCACTCGGCCAGCCGCCGCAAGGTGTCGTTGCGCTGGAGCCACTCGATCCAGCTCATCCCCAGGTCCTCGAGCGCGTCACGCATCGGGTCGTACAGTTCAGGATGGCGATACAAACGCAGACCCCAGAGGTCGATCTCGCGAAGAGCTAAGTTCATTCCGAAGGAGATGCGTTGGTAGTTCTCCTGTGGGCGCGGGGGTGAGGTTGTCTGCCTGAGTTTCCTCGGTCTGGCCAGAAATGTCCAGCTATTCGCCGGTTGCTTTCTTACCCGGTACATGCAGCATCAGGCCCTCGATCCCCCCGGCGACGTCCCGAGGTGCAATACCTTCTGCGAGCGCCGAGATGTACTGCTGCTGAGGGTGGTCCGGCGTTTCGCGCCACTGGTGCGTCCCGTTCTCGAAGATGTGGTTGTGCCCGGACGTCACCAGTTTCCAGGGCTTCTGCGTCCCCCGCACCGCGACCAGCACTGTAATCTGATCCGCGCTGTGTCGATTCTGTAGTTTGCCGTCAAAGTAGAGTTCGTAGCCGCGACGTACCGGATGAGCCGCCGGCAGCTCCTTCAGTCGCGCGCCGGTCGCCAGCGACTCGGCGAACTTCCCTCCCCCAGTAAACGTCAGGGGAGCCGGCCACTTGCGGATCGCTTCCACCGTCGCCTGTGGATCCATTTTGAAATTCCCCCAGGCCTTGGGGTCGAGATCTTCGGGATAGCGGCTCCCCATGCAGTACCAATGCTTGATCTTGGCCCGTGCGAGGTCCTCGCCCGTATGGTTGCTGATGCCGTCGGCTGGCGATGCCAGCAGGTCGCGGACATTGGTAAGATCGCCGACGGTGATCAGCGTAACGCTTCCGTCGGGCTCAGCCGCGAGCACACGACGATAGAGCGATAGCGCGTCCGGCTGCTCGGCCGTGGTCGGATAGTCGTGCGGAAACTCGCGCGCGATCCCCTCGGCAAACTTCGAGCCTTGCTTGTTAGGCGTGGCCTTCGGGATGCCGATCGGGATCTCCGGGCGGCCAAAGTACGTGTTGATGGCATCGGTGCAGGCCCCCGAGAACCGATGCCGCGCCGAGATCGGCGTGGCGATCAGGCGGATCTCGCGGCGATCGGCCAGCGCATGGAGCATGGCCAGCGCCCCCACGTCGTCGCAATCGCTATCCATGTCAGTGTCGAAGATGACGCCGACGGGCACGGCCCCTTCGGCAACGACGAATCTGGGGAAGAGCAGAAGCAATCCGATGGCAGCTACCCAAGCGTGTCGTGTAGAAAGAAACGGCGAGTCCATCTGTTCGCGACCTTTGCACTCGAGAGATGTAACGCACTCCGCAACCTCGCATGGCGGACCGTCAGTGTAATGGTGACTCGGCGGGTGACAAAACGAGGCAAGATCCGCGTGAGGGGCTAGCCGAACCTCATTTGCAGGAAAGACGCCCGTCGCCGCATCCCTCGATACGCCGCGCTTGCTCAAGAAGTCACCGTCTCTCTTTCCCTGAAGTGGTTCCCGCGAGCCCCTTCCGCCGAGCGGAAGCCTGCCTCCTGAAGGATGCTCCCTTCCATTTCTTGCCGCGTTGCTTCCACCACGTCACTGCGTGCATCTATCGCTCCTCCATCGTGCGCCTACTATGCGGGGATCATGCGGATGCACTTGTCGAAAGTCTCTGTAGAATGCTCGCAGTTGCGAACAACAGTCAAACCATTCCCACCTCGAACCTGCCCACCGTTCCCACGAATAAGGCGAAAAATCATTATGGCTGAAGCCCCCAAATACCCCATCGAACTGACCGCCACCTACTGGGACAAGAAGAAGGGGGGCATCGCCAAGATCGCAGGCAAAACCGGCATCGGAGATCTGGCCAAGAAGGCCGAGGCCGCCTTCAAGAAGATCAAATGGACGGACTTCGACAAGAGCAACGCCGTCCCGACGGCCTCGAATCACGAGACGCTGAAAGTGGTCAAGGACGCCCAGAAGGAACAACTCGAGTTGCACAAGACGCTGGTCACGCCGGCCATCAAGGCGATTCAAGACCTGGCCTTCAAAGCCGCAGACACTACCAAAAAGTTCAAGAGCAACAAGGCCATCCCCAACGACAGCGTCAAGATTGCCGAGGGGATCAACAAGAAGGGGCTCGAACTGTCGAAAGAGATGCAATTCGACTCCGCTTACTTAAAGCCCTTCGCCGACCGACTGACGCAAGCCGTGACGGACATCACCAAGGTCATCGCGGGGCACAAGGCCATCGCCGCCGAAACGGCCAAGTATCTCGAAGAGATGCTCAAGGGAGCTGCTGCCATCAAAAGCCTCAAGACGCCCGACACGGCCGCCTGGGACAAGGAAGTGAAGCAGGCCGGACGGAGCGTCTGCAACAACCTGAAGTTGAATCCCGCGTTGGCCAAGAAGCATCTCAAGAGCTGGACCACCAAGTTTGGCGGCTTTGATCTGGGCCAACTGAAGATCGCCGAGATCAAGGATGACGCGGCTCGCTACAAAGCGATTCACGACATGTGCGATCTGGCCATCGCCGAAGGCAAGATCCTGAAGCCCGACCTGGCTTGATGCCAGCCGAAGGGGGCGGATCGCCTGACGAAAGTCGGGCCTTCGCCTCCTAGGCCGAAGGCTGCGCCAGCGCCGCGAAGTCCCCTTCGATCATCACCGTGTCCTCGTGCTCATAGCACGGGGCGCAGCAGCACAGAAAGACCAGCGGCTCGGGACCGGGGTTGGTGATCTGGTGCGGCGCGCCGGGCGGAATGGCCACCGCGTCGAGCGGGCCCACGCTGCGGACATCGGCGCCAATCTGCATCTGCCCTCGGCCGGACAGGATGTAGTAGATCTCTTCGGTCCGAGGGTGATAGTGCGGCTGCGTAGCGCCGCCGGGGGGCAGCCGGGCCTCGGCCAGGCTTTGGTTGCGAATCGCCGAATTGCGATACGCCAGCAACTCGCGGATTTCTGAGCCGTCTTTGGTGGTAAAGGCGGGCACTTCGGACAGATTGCGGACATCCATGGCAGTGTGACTTCCCGTGCGGCTTCAATCCGTGTCAGGCGGGCTCTTGACCGCGGGGAACTGCCACAGGCGGAGCGTCTTGTCATGGCTACCCGACAGGATCCAGCTCCCATCACGCGACAAGAAGACCGACGTGACCGGCCCGGTGTGCCCACGCAGCGTGACGTGCTGCGTGCCGTCAATCTTGTGGACGAGCACGTTCTTGTCCATGCCCCCCGAGACGACAAACTCGCTGTCCAGCGTAAAGGCGACGCTCAGCACCCCGCCTTCATGGGCCCGATAGTTCAAGGCATCCGAGCCTTGTTGCTTCACGTCCAGAATGGAAATGACGCCCATGGCCTGGCCTTCGGCCAGCAGGCGAAGGTCGCGCGACATCGCCACGGTGTTGACCAGCGGCGCTCCGCGGATGTGAAACGCCTCTTCAAGGGTCACGACGTTGTAGCACCGCAACGGTTCGGTGCCGCTGCCATAGAACGCCCGCGGACCGGTGGTCGTGTACCGCACAGCCACAAGGTTCTCGCCCAGGTGATCAGTCGAACGATTGGTCCCGCTAGCGATGTTCCACACGCGCACAGCGTCCTCTCCGCCGGTTACCAGACTGGCCGATGCATCCCCGGACGTCGAGAGTTGAGTAACGGGTGCGGTGTGCCCCTTCAGAAGGTAAGCCTGACGTGGCTTGGCCAGGTCCCAAATCCGCACGGTCATGTCGCGACTTGCCGAACAGGCCCGGCTGCCCCCCGACATATAAGCGACCACGGTCACTCCGTCCTCATGCCCTTCAAAGACCTGCAGTTCTTCGCCGGTGGCCAGGTCCCACAATCGCACCGTGTGATCCAGACTGCCCGAGAGCGCCGTCCGTCCATCGGGCGAGATCGCCACGCTTGTTACTTCGCGGGTGTGCCCCTCCAGGATCAGTTCCAGCAGCGGATCGATCGGCTGGGGACGCCAGGCCGCACGCGGGGGAGTTGCCGGACCCGTTCGCGGGGGAGTCTTGGCAGGTACTTCGGGCGCAGCCCGCGGAGTTTCTTTGGGTTCTTTCTTTTCGTCATCAGGCTTGAGAGACTCTTCGCCCCGCGGGCGTTCTTTCTTGTCTGTAGATCGCTCGCCGGTCTTTTCGCCTGGCTTCTCAGGGTGAGAACTCTCGGGATGCCATTGCGGGAGGTTCTTCCAGTCGTCTGTCCGTGAATGGGCGTGCTTGCCGGTGTCGACGACGGGCGTGGCGGGTTTCTTGATTTCAGCCTTGGCCGTGTCGATCGGCCGCAGCGGCGGTGCCGAGTTCCCTTGCGAGGCCATCCACAAGCCGAAGCCCACAACGCCCACGGCCACCAGGCCGGCGATCAGCACTGGCATCACCGACATCTGTTGGCGGCGGCGAAGGAGCTGCTCTCGCCGGGCGTCCAGTTCGCTGGGCGACCGCCCCGAGCGGCGCTCAGAAACGCGGACGGTCGGCAAGACGCCGCTCTCGCCAGGGCCTTTGAACATCAAATGATTCGGCGTCGGGCGGCCGGGCCCAGCATTGTCGCCGCGCGGACCGGCCCACTCGGCATCTCCCACCGTCTCTTCGTGCCCTGTCTTGATGAATTGAGGCAGGGGCCGGGGCGAGGGCATCGGAACGCCGGCCGCGGGAACGCCCGCCAACGGAACCGCGGCCATTCTTACCGGTGCAACCGGCGGAGCCGACATCGTCGCCGGAGTGGGCTCGGCCTCGCCGGCCAAGGCCCCCAAGAACGCCCGCGTGCCGCTGTCGTCCTCCGAGGCGCGCCGGACGAAGATCATGGACATGCTGGAAGGAGCACTCGGCGAACTCGCGCCTGGGCCGATTCCCAGGAATCGCTGCTCGCCCGGATCGAACTCGCCCGAATCGCGGCTGGCTGCCAGCGATGCCGCCCAGGCATAGGGCTCCAGTTCGACGGCCAATTCGCCCGGCGTCTGAAATCGAGCGTCCGGATCGCGAGCCAGCATCCGGGCGACGATCGCCTCGAGTCCCGCCGGTGCATCTGGGCGGAGCGAACGCAGCAATACCGCCGGCGGGGCCGAAGGATTCGTGCGGGCCTCGAGTTTCTCCCAGACGGTGGTCCCGCCGAACGGAAGCTGGCCCGTCAGAATCTTGAACAGTGTGCAGCCCAGGCTGAAGATGTCGGCCCGGATGTCGACGTCGTGTGTCCGCTGAATCTGCTCCGGCGCCAGATAGTCCGGCGTGCCCAGCACCTGGCCGAACTGCGTCAGATTCTCGTCCATCGTGCTCCCCGGCGCCGCCGTGCGGTCGGGGGGCAGGTCGTTCATCAGGTTCATGCCCGATGCCGACGAGTTCTTATCGTTCCGAGTCTGCTGCTCTCCTTCGCGAATGAAGCGGGCCAGCCCCAGATCCAGGATCTTGACGGTGGGCTGCTTCTGGAAGTCTTCCCAGGAGACCAGAATATTGCCGGGTTTGATATCGCGGTGAACCATGCTCAACTTACGGGCATGTTCGAGCCCCAAGGCTGCCTGGCGAGCGAACTCGGCGGCCCAGACAGTCGGCAGCAGTCCGTGCGCTTTGGTCCAGGCATTCAGGTCGGCGCCGGCTACGTACTCCATCACCAGATAGTGGATGCCGGCCACTTCGCCCGCGTCGTGGGCGGTGATGATGTTGGGGTGATCCAGGGCGGCGGCCGCCTTCACTTCGCGGCGGAATCGCTGCACCGCGGCGCTGTTCTGCAGCCGGGCGTTGGAGAGCACCTTCAGGGCGACCATCCGGCCCATCACGGTATGCTCGGCCTTGAAGACCGCGCCCATGCCCCCCTGGCCGATCTGCTCCATCAGCTTGTAGCGGTCGACCGTGAACGTAACAAAGCCGGCCAACAGTCGTTCGGACTGCCACGAGGTAATGATGCCCAACTCGCAGAGCTTGTGCAGACCTTCGGGGGCGGAAGCTTGGCTGCGAACCGTGTCGATCGCGAGCTGGAATTGCTCATCCGGCACCAGGCGGCTCTTTTGAAGAACCCCCAGCAGATCGTCGATCGAGAGGATGGACATACTATCCCTCAGTTCCGCGAGGGCCCCTCGATCGCACGGCGAGGGATGGTGGGATGGAAGCCTCTTCCTGTTGGAAAAGGAACCGCGCCGGATTGCAGGGGCAACGACGCCACACTTCCGAAAACCAGTGTATCTGATCGCCGCCCGGCCTCCTACCGATTTGGCAAAAAAACCAGTCGACAGAGGGGGACACCTGGATCTTCCTAAACTTTTCTGACGTTTCGCTTTGTGAGTTACGACGATCGGAGGCTGGCCCCCTGGTTGGTGATCCCGCCCGGCCTGGGATCGGGCAACACATTGCGTACAATGCACCCAGACCGAGGGGGAAACTTTCCGAGGATTCAGTGGTCGATAGAGCATCGCAAGACGATTCGCCCGGGGGTGACGAAAGCAAAGCCGAAGGGCTGTTGCGTTTCCACGCCGAGGACCGGCACGAACTCGATCAGGCGTCGAGCCTGTCGGCAGTCCAGTTGGTGGCCGCCATTTGTGCCGATCAGCAGCGCCGTTGGCGGTCGGGCGACCAGATCGGGGTGGAATACTACCTGGAGCGGTTTTCGGTCCTCAAGTCCGAGACCCATGCCATCGATCTGATCTGCAACGAATGGGTCCTTCGTCAGCAGTCGGGTCAGCCGCCAAGGATTCAAGATTGGCTGGCCCGCTTTCCCGATTGGAAGGAGGCCCTTGAGCGGCAGCCGCTGTTTCAAGAAGAGGGGGCCGGCCCGCGCACCGCCCTGACTCAGGCCGATCCGCAGATCCCGGGCGAAATGCCCCACATCACCAGCGGCACCGAACTGGGTGAGTACGTCGTCATTCGCCTGCTGGGGACTGGCGGAATGGGACAGGTCTTCAAGGCGCTGCATAAGCGGATGGATCGTTTTGTCGCCATTAAGGTGCTGGCCCTCAATCCGCTTCGCGCCCCGGAATCGCTTGACCGCTTTCGCCGCGAGATGAAGGTCGCCGCCAGTCTGAACCACCCGAACATCGTGACCGCCTTCGATGCCGGAGAGTTTCGCGAGATCCACTACCTGGTGATGGAGTACGTCGAAGGGGAGACGTTTGCCCAGTTGCTGCGCTCGCACGGGCCGGTAGCGCCAGACCTGGCAGTGGGCTACATTCTGCAGGCTGCCCGTGGGTTGGCCTATGCGCATAGCCGGGGAGTGATTCACCGCGACATCAAGCCGGCGAATCTGCTCCTCAGTTCCGGCGGGATCGTGAAGATCCTGGACATGGGAATCGCCCGACTCACGGCCGATCATGGGCAGCTTTCGGAACCGAGCTCCATGGCCGCCATCACGCGGACCGGCTCGGTGTTGGGGACGATCGATTTCATGGCCCCCGAGCAGGCCGAAGACTCAGGCCAGGCCGACGCCCGCAGCGACATCTACAGTCTGGGATGCACGCTCTACACGCTGATCGCGGGCAAGCTGATCTACGAGGCAGACACGCTGGTCAAGCGAATCATCGCCCACCGCCAGGACACGCCCCCTTCGCTACGGCGGGCTCGCCCGACGATCTCGCCCCGCCTGGACCACGTCTTTCGCAGGATGGTGGCCAAGCGGCCGGCCGATCGCTACGCCAGCGCCGACGAGTTGATCGCGGCCCTGGAGAATCTAGGCGATCCGCCCGCGACATCACGGGGCTGGTGGATCGCCGCCGCAGCCGCATTGGCGATGGTCATGGGGCTGTTGTTCTTCTGGTCTAAGTCGGGCGTACAGCCAACAAACCCGCCGGTGGAGATCACGAAGGTCGAACCCAAGAAAGTCGAACCGCCTGCGCCCCCCGAGCCCCTCCCTGTCACATTCACCCGCGACTTGGCCCAGCAGCGCCGCCAGCAATGGTCCGAGGCGCTGGCAATTCCGGCCACGGAGCGGAACTCCCTCGGCATGCGGATGCAGCTCATTCCGCCGGGCGAGTTCGAAATGGGCAGTCCAGCCGACGAGATTAAGGAACTGGTCGCGGTACACGAAGCGACCAAACTGCCCGTCTACTGGAAAAGCGGTTTTGAAAGCGAAGGCCCGCGCCGGCGTGTCACGATCACTCAGCCCTTCTATCTGGCCGCCACCGAAGTGACCATCGGGCAGTTTGCCGAGTTTGTCGGAGACACGGGCCATCGGACCGACGCGGAACAAGCGAAGGGGGGCTACGGGCGAGTCGAGAACCGCTGGGAGCTCTCACCGCAATTCAATTGGAAGAACATCGGCGTCGACAACGTCGACGACTGGCCAGTCTTCAATGTCAGCTATCGCGACGCCGCCGCGTTCTGTCAGTGGCTGAGTAAGAAAGAGGGCAAGGTCTATCGCCTGCCGACCGAGGCCGAGTGGGAGTACGCCTGCCGCGCGGGGACCGACACCCGATATCCCACGGGAAATAATTCCTCGCAATTGGCCAGCATCGCTTGGTACAATCTCAACTCAGGGAACATGCCCCATCCCGTCGGCCAGTTGCCGGCCAATTCCTTCGGTCTGTCAGACTTGCTGGGCAACGTGTGGGAGTGGTGCGCCGACTGGCACAGCTACGACACCTATCAAAAATCCGCGGCGAAAGACCCCACAGGTCCCGACACCGGCACCCTGCGGGTGATGCGCGGCGGCTCGTATTACCTCGATGCGACGTTCGTTCGTCCGGCCTGTCGAATCTGGTACGGTCCTTCCAGTTCCAGCGGAAACATCGGCTTTCGCGTCGCGCGCGACAAGTAAAGGTAGCAGGCACACTCCGTGTGCCGTCCGCTATTGTGGTGCAGGCGTCCCGCCTGCCTTGAGATGGGACCGATGTTCGTCTGCGCGTAAAGTAGCAGGCACACTCCGTGTGCCGTCCGCCTATTGTGGTGCAGGCGTCCCGCCTGCTTGAAGCGTTTTCGGTGTTCCAGCAGGCGGGACGCCTGCACCACAAAGCAGCTCTCCGTGTGCCGTCCGCGCTTTCATCCTCCCTCTCCCCTTGGGGAGAGGGCCGGGGTGAGGGGCCGGTGTTCTTTCAGGCGTAACCATCCCAACCCGAAGCGTCAGCGAGGCAGCAGCTCCATCGACGCTCTTTCTGGTGCAGGCGTCCCGCCTGCCTTGAAGCGTTTTTGATGTTCCAGCAGGCGGGACGCCTGCACCACAAGTCCCTCTCCCAAGAACAGGAAGCGTGGTCCATGGGTCACATCCTGGGCGTTCTCATCTCCAAGACCACCGGTGATCGTTACGAACTGGTCAAGACCTCGTGCCGTGTGGGGCGGCGCGACAGTTGCGATGTCGTCCTGCCTTTCGCCAACGTCTCGGGCAGGCACTGCCTGCTCTGGATCGAGAAGGGCTACTGGATGGTCGAGGATCTGAACAGCACCAACGGCACCCGCGTGAACGGAGAGCGTGTGCTGGAAGAACTGATCCTGCCGGGTGATGTGCTAGGAATCGCCAAGCACGAGTTCGAAGTGCAGTATTCGCCCGAGGAGCTCGGGGCCGATGGCCCGCCCCCCCTCAAGAGTCGCAGCACGCTGTCCGACATGCCGCTCATCGACAAGGCGCAGATGATGCCGCGCAAAACGCCTGACCCTGAAAAGCCAAACGGCGACGCAGAAGGTACCCCTGCGTCGCCGTAGCTTGTTCGCCTCCTCGGCGAAAGCGGTGATCTCCAGAGGCTTTAGAGCCAGTGACGCGAGGATGCTCTCCCACTCCATGCCCTCGGCGCTCAACGCGTCGACCCAGTGAATGGCGATTCACTAAGCCCCAACTGCATTAACATAAGTATTCTCATTAATCTTTAAAAATACATTACATCAGTCTGATATTTATGGTATACTGCGGTTGGAGCAGAGAAAACCAGGGGACCCTTCGATGTTGACCAGGCTACCGCTCGACCAACTGATCGCCGACCCGGCCGTCCACCCTCGCACCCGTATTCGCCAGGGGACGATCCGCCGGTATGCGGATTCGTACCAGGAAGGGGATACCCTCCCTCCCGTCGATGCCTTCAAGGGCTCCGATGGCCGCGTCTTCTTGGCCGACGGTTTTCACCGCTACTACGGCGCCCGCGCCGCCGGTCATGTCGACATCGCGGTCGACCTGTACGAAGGGGACGTCCGCGAGGCCACCCGCTTCGCCTGCGGCGCCAACGCTCGGCACGGCGTTCCTCGGACGCGCGAAGACAAATGTTTTGAAATTGCCGCGATGCTGCTCGAGCCCGAGTTCGCCGGCGCGGGCGACCTGGAGATCGCGAAAACCTGCCGCGTCAGCCGGCAACTGATTGCCAAAGTCAGGCCGCACGCCACGGACAAGGACCATTTCCAAAAGTACATGGAAGAGACGACCGAGCGTCGCACCCTGGCCCGCGAAGACCGGCAGATTGCGAGGAAAAAGGCTCGGAAGGAAGCGAAAGCAGCGGCAGCACCCCCGCCCACTCCTCCCCCTGTCCCCGAGCGACCCCTCACTCCTCAAGAAGAAGCCATGGCGGCGCTGGCCCGCGCGGCCGAAGCGGCCGGCCTGGCCCGCAAGGCGATGGCCGAGTGCGAACGAGCCTATCCCGAGGCCCATCGCTTTGAAGCCATGGTCGCCATCTGCGAAGCGCAGTGCCAACTCGACGAACTCCTCCCGCCGGTCGATGCACCTTGCCCGCAAGGAGCAACCAACGAGCAGATGCTGTCCCTCCTCAAGTCGGTGAACGAGCAGACCCAACCCGAAAAGTTACACGCCGCGCACCAACCCGAAAAGTTCCCCTCCTCTTTTCCTGCTCCCTCCCACTCGTGGGGAGGGCTGGGGAGGAGGGCTGAAGCTCTTTCACCTCCCACCAACTCGAAAAGTTACATCGCGGGCTTCCAACCCGAAAAGTTACACAGCCTCCTTCAACCCGAAAAGTTACATCTCGAGCCTCTCACTCCGCTCGACTTGCCCCCTTCGCGCCGCATCTCCCGCGAAAGGATCGCCGAACTCTTCGCTCCCAAGCCGGTCCATCCGATGCTCGCCGCCTTGAGCGAAGGGACCATCCGCAACGTGCCGGAAGTGCTCCCCATTCACGCCAAGGCGGCGAAGGCCCAACCCTTTGCCAATCCGCTTCTTCCGCGCCAACCCGAAAAGTTACATCCCGCCCCTCACGACGAAGCCTCGCGTCGTTCTCGCCGCCAGCGCAAGAAACGCCGTCGCGATGGGCCATCCTCAACGCGCTCTCCGCCAGGCGATTAAGCTCTGGCTGTGCAAAGAACGGATGACCGCGCCGCCGGTGCGCGCCTTGGGAAGGAACGAAAGGTAAGGTGGACTGAGTCGTCCCTCTCACATTGTCACACAAGGCAGGGTCTCAGGTAGCGGCCGGTCCTAGCTCGCATCTTTCCTGCTCCCTCCCCCTTGTGGGGAGGGCTGGGGAGGGGGCTGGCGCTCGTTCAACCTTTGCCCAAGGCCCGTCGTATCTCTTCAACGACTTGGCGAATATCCTCATCCAGCGACTGATTCCGAAAACGGATCACACGATAGCCCTCTGAGTTCAGCCACTCGCTTCTTCGCTGGTCATGCTCCCGAGAGAAATCTTCCAAGTGCTGCGGGCCATCGAGTTCGACAATCAACTTGTGCGAGAAGCAAACGAAGTCCACCACATAACAACCCAGCGCTGCTTGGCGTCGAAACTTGACCCCAAGCTTCCCGGCCCGCAGGAAATGCCAAAGTCGATTCTCCGCCTCGGTAGGTTCATTGCGAAGGCGTCGCGCAAAATCACGCTGCTCTTGATCGCGATACATGCCCTGATTCAACCCCCTCCCCAACCCTCCCCACAAGGGGGAGGGAGCAGGAAAAGGCAGTTCGTTAAATTCGTCGGCGACAGCTTGGATGGATGGGCCGTTGTCTGCATCACGCGATCGGCTACGGCTTCATATCAAAATTCAGCGGCGCTCCGCCTGACTTCACATCAGCCGTCAGCCCGCTCGTGTTCACATCCCGGTAACGATCCGGAATGTTCGGAAAGATTCGCGGCTTGGGAGGCTCGTTGATCGGGCCCAGCGGATGCTCAATCCGGGGCGGCTGGATCGCTACCTTGTAGTTTCCTACCGGAAGGCCCACCCCATCGGCCGACTGAATCGTATAGCTGCCATCGGGTCCCAACGGCGCCATGCGGGCGATGCCTTGCCCATTGTCGAACAAGACTTCGCCGGCGGTCACCGGTTTATCTTGAAAGGTCACGATCCCGCCAGCCGGTCCCAGCACATCGCGGCGCTCGGCGTCGGCGCAGCCCACCAGGAAACCGAGGCACAGCAGCAGACTTGCGCGGCGGATCATTGTTTAGAACTCACCTGAAATGACGTTGCGATCGTCGCGGTTCGACAGATTGTAAAGCGTCTGGATGGCGATCCCTTCGGCCACGAACCGGACCGAGCCGTCGGCCAATAGCATGTTGGCCCCACCGGTATGAGTCGATTGGATGGGGCTGTTGGTGCCGCAGTTCCCCGCCACGCCGGGCGAAGTCGACGACTTTTCGTTGACCCGATAGATGACGGTTGTCGTATTGAAGGCCCGATCCCAGCCATCGTTGCCTGGTCCCATGGAGAATCCATGGCCGCAATCACTGCGGCAATCGACCTTGGCCCCATTGGCATCACGGCACCAGTCGGATTGTTCGGCCACCATGATCGTGTTGGTCGTGCCATCTACGATCTCGGCGATCTTGATGCCTCGCTGCAGAATCAGAACTCCCCCTTCTGAGATCCGCCCCTTCGAGCCCGAACGGGCCGTGCGGTGATCCGTGGCGCCGGCGACGCCCGTGTAAGTCGTACTGGCGATGCCCGGCGGTCCGGCGTGGGCCGGATCGAGCAACACCATGCGGGGCAGGGGACTAGCAGGACAGTGCATGAAGGGGAACGTGACTCCTTTGAGCAACGTCTGATGCTGTTGGTTCCCGGCCCAGGCCGAACCGCCCACCCAGCCAGAGTTGCTGGCCTTTTGGTTGAAGCGATCGTAGACCGCGTTCTGCTCCACGACCGGCAAAATGCGCACCCACCACGAGTGCCCATAGCTGCTGCCGCTGCCGTTCAGTCCGCCCGGCGGGAACCGCTTGTTGCTGCTCTCGTAGTTGTGCAGCGCCAGGCCGATCTGCTTCATGTTGTTCAGGCACTGCGCCCGGTGAGCCGCCGCTCGAGCCGACTGCACGGCCGGCAACAAGAGCGAGACCAGGATTCCTATGATCGAGATCACCACCAGCAGCTCGATCAGGGTGAAGCCGGTAGCGTATGAATTTCGCTTCATGGGCGTAAGTGGCTTTTGTGTAAGGATTTGAAGGTTGTCGGAAGTGGCTGCCAAGTTGACGGACCACGCGCTGGAACGTATTCTCCAGTCAGCATTTCCTGCGTCAGAAAGCCGCGGCTCAATCCCTTAGTTGCCATTTGCTTCCAGATGGGACGCGCAATCCGCTCGTTCTTTCAATTTTTTCGGACCAAGCATCGAACCCCCTTCCCCCGCGTGAGACCATGCACGCACCTCCTGCCGGCGCCAGCGGTTTGATCCACGCCTCGCGGGCAGGCGATCGCGAAGCCTTGGGCAAGCTGTTGGATCTGTATGCCGCCTGTCTGCGGGTCGCCGCCCGGCAGCAGCTCAGCAACAAGCTGGCCACGCGCGTGGGCGCTTCGGATCTGGTGCAAGAGACCTGCCTCGAAGCCTGCCGGCATATCGACTCGTTCGCCGGCACGACGCGTCGCGAGTTCAGCGGCTGGCTCGAGGCGATCCTGCGGACCCGCGTGCAGCTGGCCGTCCGCGATAATTTGGGCCGTCAGAAACGGGATCTGCGGCGCGAGCAGGCAGTGGCCGGACTATCGGGCGTCCTTTCGGCCGACGACCCCAGCGCCAGCACGCTGGCCATGCGAGGGGAAGAGATCCTGGTTCTGGCCGAAGCGCTGGAAGGCCTCTCGGAAGACCACCGTTTCGTGATTCGCATGCGGTATCTCGATGGGGTTCCCTTGCCGGAGATGGCCAAGCGGCTCGGGCGTTCTCCGGTGGCTGTAATTGGATTGCTGAAGCGTGCCGTGCGCGCTCTGCGGGAGCGACTGCATGTCGAGCGCAGCCAAGCCGCCGAGTGACCCCCTGGCGGAAGCCAGCGCGGACTCGCCGATCGACCAGGCGCTGTTGGCGTTCTTGAGCGATCCCACACCCGCTCGGCAAGCGGCCTTGTTTGCCGCGGCGCAGGACTCGCCCGACGTGCTGGCCGAGATCCAGGAGTTTCTGGCCGGCGATGCCGAACTGCAGCAGATGATGCAGGCCCTGGGACCGCTGGCGGCCAACATGCTGGCCAGCGAAGCGACCGCGCCCGGCGGCCGCGACGATACGTTGAATCGTCTGGACGACGTGCCCATCGGCCCGGTGGCGCTGGCCTCGGACTCATCGGATCTGGGCGAGATCAACGACCTGGCGGACGAACTCCGCGCGCCTCAAGATCCGCCGACGCATCCTCCGGTAAGCGCTGCCCTGGTCGAACCAACGCGCAGTATGGTCTGGCCCATCGTCGCCGGCGCGGTGGCCGTGGCTTCGATGGCGGCGCTGGCCTTTTGGCTCTTTGCCCCGCGCGAGGAATCGATGGCCCACGCCATGCGACGCCTGGGGCACGAAGTCGGCAAACCGGGCGACCCGGCTCGTCCCCGGCGTTCGTTCGTGCCTTCATCGGATCTGTGGACTCCTCCCGTGGTCACGCCCGGCATTTGGCACTACGCGATGGGAGAGCAAGACTTGACGGCCCGCGAGGGAGGCCTGGCCGCCGATCCGCTGCTCCTGCGCAAGGGCAAAGACTCCCTGGCCCGACAGGGAAAGCCCACATATGCCCCCGGGCTGGTGAAGGGGAGCCTGTGGTCGGTCGCCTTCGTCGGAGGAGAGGGCTACACCGGTCCGGTCCTGACCACAGCCACCGACAACTTCTGTCTCGAGGCCTGGTTTAAAGTCGACACGGCCGGCAACACCATGGTGGTCAACAACGGGAACGGGGGTTTCAACGGTTTCGGCCTGATCCTGCACGACAACGGACATGCTGGCCGGGTGACCTACATGGGGCTCTTTGGCGGCAATCGCTTTCTCGATACCAACGTCAACGTGACCCCCGGCGTGGCCACCCATCTGGCGGTCGCCCGCGTCGCGGGGCAGACGACCGTCTATCTGAATGGGCGAGCGTTTCCGCACGCGGGCGCCTTCCCCAATCCAGCAGACGGGGCTTTTCACATCGGACTTTCCCCGCAGTTCAAAGGGCAGGTCGACGAAGTCCGCCTGTGGGTCTTCGCCCCTGGAGCGTTCAAGCCGAGCGATCTGCTCTACCCGGCACTGCCAGCGCCGTGAGCCTTCCCCGCACGGTCCTTGTCGATCGCTCCCGGCGTTCGTACAACCTCGTACAGTAGCAGGCACACTCCGTGTCCCGTCCGCGCATCGTGGTGCGGGGGATAACTACACTAGCTAGCCGTATTCCGTGCTCATTCTGGCCCAATTCCTGTTCCGTCTCTCCTTCGGTCTGGCCGGCTCGATGGCGGCCATCGCCCACGAGAAGGTGACCTTCGGATTCTTCCAGAAGCACCTGTGGGTGATCATGGGCATGCACACGCTGCTGGCCGTGGCGCTGTTCGGATCGCCGACCATCAGTGTCAGCCCCTGGCTGGCGGTGGCCTCTGCGGGCCTGGCCTACGTCGGCTCGGTGATCTGGCTCTACGATGCCCGTCGTCTGGGAACGCTGCTATTGCTGGCCGTGGTCGGCGTGACGTGCCTGGGGGCGATTCTTACCGCGCAAGTAGCGCCAAGCTCCCCCAACCCTGCGATCGCCAACGCGGCCGAAGGACACCCCCTGGCCAGTGCCCTGCGCGGCGCCGATCCGATCACCGGCGGCCTGCTGTTGGGGACGACCATCGCCGCCATGTTCCTGGGACATTGGTATCTCAACACCCCGACCATGGCCATCGCCCCGCTGGAGCGACTGGTCATCCTGATGGGAGTGAGCGTGGGCCTGCGGGCGGTGAATGCTGCCGGCGGCCTGGCATGCTATTGGATGTGGATCGGCCCCCCATCGACCACGACGCTGTGTTTTGTCGCGCTCCGTTGGCTGGCCGGCTTGGTCGGCGCGGGCGTCGTAGTGGTGATGACCTGGCACACGCTCAAGATCCCCAACACGCAAAGCGCCACCGGCATTCTGTACGTTGGCGTGATCGTGACCTTCTTGGGTGAATTGACGGCCCAACTGTTGCGGTCGGAATCGCCCTTTCCGCTGTAGGGAACTCGCTACTTCGGAAGATCCTTCAGCCACCGCGCCAGCGTCTCGTCATACTCGGCCGAATCGCGGGCGTTGTGCGAAGCGCCCGGAATCGAAAAGAAGGTCTTCGGTTCGTTGGCCGCCGCGAACAGCTGCTCGCCGAGCGAATATGGAATCACTTCGTCCTTGTCCCCATGGCTCTGCAACAGCGGCCCGTGATACTTGCCTATCTTCGCTTTCGAATCGAGCCGGTTCCGCATCAGCAAGCGGACCGGAATCCAAGGCATGCTCCGCGCTGCCACATCCGGGAGCGACGTGAACGTGCTCTCCAGAATCAGCCCGCGTGCTCCCTCCGCGGCCGCCAGATCCACCGCGACTCCTCCCCCCAGCGATTCGCCCAGCAGCACGATCTCGGACTCGCTCACCTGCGCTCGAGCGGCCAACCACGCCCGCGCTGCCCGGGCATCCTTCAGCACCCCCTCTTCGTTCGGCGAGCCTTCACTCTTCCCGTAACCGCGGTAATCGAAGATGAAGACGCTCGCCCCTGCCGCGTGCAGTTTCCGCAGGGCATGCGTCCGATGCGTGATGTTGCCGCTATTGCCGTGGGCAAAAAGAATCACGGCGACGGGTGTCGCATGAGGCACGTACCAACCATGCAGCGCGACGCCATCGAGCGACTTGAAAGAGACCTCCTCGATCGGCAAGCCCTGGGGCTGCCAGTTGTCATGCGGACTTTGCAACGCCGGAAAGATGATCCGCTCTTCAAATCCCATAAGCAGCAGCACCACCACGATGTAGGGAATGACGACAATCCGCGCCAGGCGAAACGGCCACCGTTGCCAGATAGAAACGGACGACGCGGGAGCCGCGGGTGTCGGAGAGTCGGACATGCGTGGGCCCGAGAGTCGGAATCGGCGGAAGGGAATCGCCATGTCCCCCTACGTTAGCAGACGGCGCAGTTCGCGTCGTTACTTGTGTCCCGTCCCGCAAGGTACCGTCACTACGGCTGAAAGGGCCGACCAGCCGGCGGCGGGGGGAGATCGTCTAACCGAGGAGCGGGCAGATTTTCGGCAGCGGGAGCCCCCGGATTGCCGCGACGCAGCTCTTCGGCCCGATTCAGCAGTTGATCGTTCGAGGTGACCAGTTGCGGTTCGAGTTGATACGTCAGGTGGCGATGGTCGTCGATCTCCACCGGGATCAGGTTCTCGACGACAAAATCAATCGGCACGTACTGGTACCAGGGGGCTTTGATGCGGACCTGATCCTTCAGCGTCTCGTAGCCATCTTTCACCAGCCGGATCTGCCGCGCACCGTAATAGGTAAAGTCGACCGAGACCGGCGTGGTGCCGATTTCGTTATTGTCGACGTAAACCAGCGCGCCGGGCGGATTGCTGCGAACGGTCAGCCGCCGATGGACGCAGCCGGAAAAGAGCAACGAGAATGCCAACAACAACACCCAGCAACGCCGGCCACTGGGCCGTTTGACGGGATACCGCGCGGGTTGCTGCGTCGGATGGCAAGCCATGCGTCGAATGACTCGAGTCGTAAAGGCGGAACCGCCCGGGATCGAATACGAGAGATGTGGGCGGGGAGTCTATCGCAAGGCGAACGACGAGGCCAGAGAGAAACTTCGCACGAATGCGGCCCGCGACAGCATCGCTGGCAGGCAGTTTGGCAACTACGGTTCGTGCGCCCCTTGAGAAATGACAGCAGGCAGCATACAAAATCGTTGTCGCTCGCGCGTCCACGCGTGAGGGATCCTGTGTGATAGGGCCCTGTGAACCAGGTCAGGTCCTAACGGAAGCAGCCTTAAGCGGCAAGCTCTAGGTACGCAGGGTCTCTCACCCGTGGACGACAGATCGGGCCTTTGCCCTCCTGCTGCCGTCAATCCTTCTTCTAACCCCTCGTTGGAACTGGCATGGCGGTCGACATTTCAAGATCGAAGCCGGGGGATGGCTATGTCGTAGTGGCTCGCCGCTACCGCCCCCAGGCCTTTGAAGACGTCGTCGGCCAGGAGCAGGTCGTTCGGGCTCTCTCGAACGCCATCCGCACGAATCGCGTCGCCCACGCCTATCTCTTCACGGGCGCTCGCGGGGTCGGCAAGACCAGCACCGCCCGCATTCTGGCGAAGTGCCTGAATTGCGAGAAGGGAACGTCGATCACCCCCTGCAACGAGTGCGACGCCTGCCAGGCAATCAGCACGGGTGCGGATGTAGACGTGATTGAGATAGACGGCGCCAGTAACCGCGGCATCGAAGACATCCGCGAACTGCGTCAGAACGCCGGCGTGCGTCCCAGCCGTTCGCGCTACAAGATCTATATCATCGACGAAGTCCACATGCTCACGAAAGAGGCCTTCAACGCCCTGTTGAAGACCCTCGAAGAGCCTCCCGAGCATGTGAAGTTCATCTTCTGCACGACCGAAGCCGAGAAGATCCCGATCACGATCTTGTCGCGCTGCCAGCGTTTCGATTTCACCAGCATCCGGACCGAATCGATCGGCACACGGCTGGAACAGATCGTGGCGGCTGAAGGCTCCGAGATCGACGCGGACGCCGTGACGGCCCTGGCCCGTCGCGCGGCCGGTTCGATGCGCGACAGCCAGTCGCTGCTCGATCAGCTCCTCTCGTTCGGCGGCAAACGAATTACGGCCGCCGATGTCCACTCGATGCTCGGCACCGCCAGCGACGAGCGCGTCGGCCGGCTGGTCGCCGCCATTACGGAGCGTCGCCCCGCTGCGGTCCTCTCCGAGTTGGACGGCGCCATCGGCGAAGGAGTCGATGTCGGCCAGTTGCTCGATCAGATCCTGGGCTACTTCCGCGACATGATGGTCCTGGCTGCCGGCGGCAGCACCAGCCAGTTGCTCTTCAGTTCTCCTCCGGAGATGGAGCGTCTGGCCGGAACCGGTAGGGCGATGGGGTTGGAGACCATCCTGGCCGCCATGCAGATTCTGGCCGAAACCAAGTCGCGGCTTCGCTACAGCACGCAGGGACGCATCCTGGCGGAACTGGCCCTGGTCCGCGCCTGTCAACTCGAGGATCTCGACGAGCTGCCCAAGCTGATCGGCCAACTTCGCGGCGGTGCCGGGCCCATCGGACCTGCACCGGCGAGCAATGCCGTAACCAGCAGTCCCCCGCGGGTGGCTCCTCCGACCTCCAGCGCGCCGGCCTCTAGCGCACCCCCCGTGAAGCCGACTCCCAGCGAGGCCCCTGCCACACCCCCGTCAACGTTAAAAAAAAACGTTGAAGCCCCCGACTTAGCCCCTCGGCCGGCACCAGCCTCGTCGGCTGACCCGAACGACCTGCTGCAGGAGGCGGCCAACGGTGATTCGCGTGAGGAAACCCCTGTCGCGCGAGAGACGCGGGCGCTCACGGCCGAGTCAGCCCCCCAACTGTGGAGGCAAGTGCTTGCGAGTTTAGGGGATATGGTGGCCGAGCACGCTCGCGACTACGCCCGTATCGCAATTTCTGCGCCAAACCGTCTGGTCGTTAGCTTCCGCGCGCACTATACTTTCCAACGTGCGCACTGCGAACGGCGTGCCGCAGAGTTTGAGCGAGTGCTTGCGGAACTGACCGGGCAAAGCGTCCAAGTGCAGTTTGATCTGCTGGACGAAGAACCCGGTTCGGCCCCTCAAGCCCCGCCCTCCCGACCCGTTTCGGCCCCCCAGGCGGCCGCGCCGAATCCTCGACGCGGGGCCGAATTGGCCGAACATCCGCTGGTAAAGCGGGCGGGGGAGCTCTTCGGGGCACGTCTGGTCCGGCACGAAGAGCCGGGCTCGAACTGAGCGGATCTCGCTCGGCCTTTCGCAAATCGCATGCGGACTTGATTCGCGCCGTATGATGATGCGGCGAACAAGTGTCCCTTACCGATCTGGCGACAAGGATTCGGCATGTTGAAGGAACTCGGCAGTCTGATGGGTCTTCTGGGTCGCGCAGGCGAAATCCAGGAAAAGATGAAGACCATGGCCGACGAACTCCGTCAGAAGCGGGCCGATGGAACCGCCGGCGGTGGCATGGTCACGGTCGAGATCAACGGCGCCATGGAACTGCTTAGTACCAAGATCGACCCCAGCCTGATGGCCGGCGGCGATCGCGAGCTGATTGAAGATTTGGTCACGGCGGCCGTGAATCAGGCGATTGGCAAAGCGCGGATGATGCACGCCGAAGCCATGCAGTCTCTGACCGGCGGTTTGCCCGGTCTCGACGGTCTGTTAGGTGGTGCGCCGATGGCGCCCCCCAAGCGTTAGCAGGAGGGCGCCTGCCTGCGGCCGATAGATCCTCTGTCGCCTGTCAGAGCTTGGCAACCCAAGAGGGAAGGAACCACGTGGCTCGTTTCAGCGAATCAGTAAGTCGGCTCATCGACGAGTTCGCCAAGCTCCCCGGCGTCGGCAAGAAGTCGGCGGAGCGGCTGACCTACCATATTCTGCGTGTCAACAAGGCTGAGGCCCTGGGGCTGGCCGAAGCGATCCGCGATGTCCGAGAAAACGTGCATTACTGCCGAACTTGTTATAATCTGGCGGAAGGCGAGCAGTGCGAGTTGTGCGGCGACGCGCGGCGCGATGCCTCGCTGGTTTGCGTGGTCGAACAGCCCCGTGACGTGATTGCCCTGGAGCAACCGGGCACCTTTCGCGGGCTATATCATGTCTTGCTGGGGCGGATCGCCCCCTTGGAAGGTGTCGGCCCGGACCGGCTGACCATCGACGCCCTGGTATCGCGCGTCAAAGCGGCCCAGGTCAAAGAGGTCATCATGGCCACGAACCCGACGGTCGAGGGGGACGGCACGGCCCTGTACATCTCGAACTTGCTGGCGGGAACCCCCGTGAAGATCACCCGTCTGGCCCGGGGCATCACCACGGGCAGTGTGCTTGAATTTGCGAATAAAGAGATTTTGGCCGACGCGCTCGCCGGGCGTCAGCCGTTTTGAGGGATGGAGGAAGCATCTGAGATCTCAAATCACAAATTTGAAATCTCAAATCCTTCTCGTGTAAGTGTGAACGAGGACCTGAGGGTCACGGACGTGAGAGCACCCGCCCCGAAGAACTGAGCGGGCAGGGATAAAATTCCTTCGCATTGCGAAGGAAGAAGCGCACAATACAGAGACAGCAACTACTTTGAGCGGTTAGACAGCCATGCGACTCTCATTCGGCCAAGAACTGCGGATGAGCCAGAAGCAAATTCTGGCCCCGCGTATGATCCAGTCGATGGAGATTCTGCAGTTGCCGATCATGGCACTGCAAGAACGCATCGAACAAGAGATCCAGGAGAATCCCTGTCTCGACCTGGTCGAACAGGAGCCTGATCTTCCCGACGATGGCGCTCCCATCGACGTCGAGAATCCCAACGCCAAAACCGCTGAAGAGCGGGAGATGGTGGTCGACGAGAAGCACGGCGAAGAAGACTTCGACCGCCTGCTGCAGATGAGCGAGGAGTGGCCCGATCACTTCGAGCAAGGCTCGCGCCCTTCGGCCGCCCGCATGGAGGAAGACGCTGAGCGCAAGCACGACGCCATGGCCAACATGGTGGCCCGGCCCGAATCGCTGCACGACCACCTGCGCGATCAGTTGACATGGTTCGGACTGGAGCCCGACATGCGGGCCATGTGCGAGCGCGTGATCTACAACCTGGACTCCAACGGCTACCTGCAAGGGAACCTGGCCGATCTGCTGCCGCCTGATGCCCCGCCTGAGGAACTGACCTTGGCCCAGCAGGCGCTGGCCATGGTGCAGAAGCTCGAGCCGCGTGGCGTCGGTGCCCGCGACCTGCGCGAGTGCCTGTTGCTGCAACTGAAGCCGGGCATGCCCTACTTCGAGGAACTGCAGACGCTGATCTCCAGCCATCTCGAAGACCTGCGCGATAACCGTTTGCCTGCGATCCAGCGCAAGACCGGCTACTCGGTCGAGACGATTCAGGAGACCCTGGACGAACTGCGCCGCTTGAAGCCCAAACCCGGGGCCGAGTTCAACGACCAGCACATCCCCAACGTCACGCCCGACGTCTTCGTCGAGCCCGACGAACATGGCAAGTATAAGGTCCGGCTGGAAGATCAGCAGACGCCCAACCTGTACATCAGCCCGTACTATCGGCAGTTGCTGACGTCGAGCGACACCTCGCCTGAGACCCGCGAGTACATCAAGCGGAAGATCAACTCGGCGCAGTGGCTGATCGAGTCCATCGAACAACGCCGGAACACGCTGACCCGCGTGGCCCAGGCGATTGTCGACTACCAGACGCAGTTCCTGGACAAGGGGCCCGAGTTCATCGAGCCCTTAAAGATGCAGCAGATCGCCGACAAGGTTGGGGTCCATGTGACCACGGTCAGTCGTGCGGTCGACGACAAATGGATCCAGACGCCGCGCGGCATGTTCCCGCTGAAGCGTTTCTTTGGCGGCGGCACGGTTTCGGCCGACGGCGAAGAAGTCGCCTGGGATGCCGTCCGTTTGAAGCTGCAGGAAATCGTCGATCACGAGAGCAAGCAGCACCCGCTCTCGGACGACGAGTTGGTGCAGGAACTGGCCAAGCACGGGCTGACGGTCGCTCGTCGCACGGTCACCAAGTACCGCAAGGCGATGAACATTCCCAGCTCGCGGCAGCGTCGCGACTGGTCGCTGGGCAATGGAGCTGCTGCCGCCAAGGGGCCATCCTCGAATGGTGCGCCCTCCAATGGCGCGCCTCACTCGCCGGAGCCCTCATCGAACGGGGCGCCCCACGCCGAAGAGCCGGACGAAGACGCCGAGCCGGAGTAAATCCGCTCAGTAGTTCTTTTGTGGAGCAGGCGGGACGCCTGCCAACCCGATCCGCTCAGTAGTCGCTGAACGGATTGCCGTTGATGTCCGCGATCGGGATATTCTCGAGCGGCGTGAGCAGCCGGCGCATCACGATGGGGTCGATGCTGCCCGGCAAGAACGAGACGTGGGCGTCCATGAAGAGGGTGTTGACTCCCCCCTCGTGAAAGCTGAACGGTTCATCGTTCGGCCCGCAGTTGGGAACCGTCCAGGCACAACTCGGCGGACCGCCAGGCTGGGCCGACGTATTGTTCAGGATCCGCACCCGATCGCCGAACCTGGCCCCCGGCGGGCCCGACACGGTGATCGCGCTGGCCGGTTCGGCCCACCGCCAGGGATTGCGGACGGCACTCCCGGCAGGGAGCAGATCGTTGCCAACCGGATCGTCGAACTTGGCCATATGGTACTGCTCGCCCCGCCCGCCGGCCTCCATCATCACGATCGTGTTGCTGGTTCCATCGCGGTAGCTGGCTGAAGTGGTGCCGGCAACCTTAAGCGCGCCGTGTGTGGCATTGGGCAGCGTCGCGTTGCGGACGGGCGAGCCGGCGGTCCCGGCCGAGTCGATATCAACCACCGCAATCGGGGCATAATCGGTGTAGCCATAACGCAGCGCGTCCTGCCCGGTGGGCTTTCGCAGCGGATTCGAGGGGCAGAGGAAAATCGGGATCACGTTTCGTGACGCCAGCGGATTGCCCGAAGCATTGGCGCTGTCGTTATACGGATAGCGCAGGTCCATCT
>Ga0105046_10000138_pt1 | contig 84485 bp, 74 predicted proteins | sample MAT03_FD_78385 | JGI IMG/M metagenome (GOLD analysis project Ga0105046, IMG submission 78385) | Freshwater microbial communities from Lake Fryxell liftoff mats and glacier meltwater in Antarctica - MAT-03 (megahit assembly) | ecosystem: Environmental > Aquatic > Freshwater > Ice > Liftoff... | reverse complement strand
GAAAAGTAGGAAGTATATAGAAGATCTTAAAAAGTATCCTGAAATATCTCAAAAGCTTATTGAAAGATATAAGTAATGGGGTCTCTGGTTCGCCCCGATAGCCATCGGGGCAGGAGAGGGAGCGTCACCGAAGCAGATTTAAAAATCGCTTCGGTGTTTTTTTGCACCTGGGCAAGAAGTTTATCCTGAGCGAGTGAAGTCATTTTCAAAAAACGTTAAAGTTCATCGAAGAAGGTGGAAATTCTTTCTCTTCTGGTTTTGGCTGAGGTCGTGAAAGTTCTTGCCTTTGCTCATCAGCAGTACTTTTAACGAAATAAGTTGTGAATTTTTTATCCATTCCTGAGTCAAATAATTTTTTAATTTCAGCTTCCTCTGAAAAAGTTCCGAGCGAAATGGAATTTTTAATGACTCTGGCAACATCGTTTTGGGAGAACATAAGAGTTTTGGGGTAAAGGGCTTTGTAGATAATCAGTGTTTGCGTTTAAGCAATGGGATTCATTTTAATTTCATAAATAATGTACATGTCCTCGTCCTTACCGTCAAAAAATTTATCGAGTACCTGGCGAATGCTATTGCAATAGAAAACCGAAGGCGCAGGTTTGGTGTCATCCGACCCTTTTATTTTTTTTGCCCAGGTCACCGTGAAAGAATTATATTCTTTGCGGTGCGTTTTAATATAGATTAATACTTGGTGTAAGGCATCTTCGGTAGATACCTGGCTGATTGTGGTGGAAAGGGTGAAAAATTCTCCTAACAAAGGGTTAAATGTTTTTACCTTCACGGTAAAAGAATCGGAATAGTGAAACTGGATTGTATGTTTAGGATTTGTTTTACGGATTTCTTCTAAAATTTCTGCTTCTAAAAGGGCAATTTTAATAGTGTCGCTTACTGGACTTGTCATATCAGGAATTTAAAATAAAGGTAAGAATAAATCGCATGTTGATATATAGAAAATTTTAAGGTGAGTTTTTTCCCTGTCAGGGAACACTTAGGTCTTCCCCGATAAGTACAGACAAACCCGCGCTACCGAAATAAGAATGATGAGGCTTTTTAAGGAAAAGGACTTCAATTCGGAGAGAGCAGCTATAGTTCGTAGCAAGGAATTGTGCTGTGCATATTGCAAATTTCGATTTGCAAATAAAGAGTTAAATAGAACTTGTAAATATTCTTTCCCGGTTTTGTGGTGGCAAGTACACAGAAACACCCTAAATATCGCTATTTGGTGGGCAAATGGTGTGGTACATGATTTTGAATAGTAAATGTAAATGTTATCAAACTATATCATTATGAAAAAATTATCACTCTTATTAGCACTTGTGTCCGGAGCCTTTGCTTCCTTTTCACAAAACAACAATACAATCATCCCACCCGCACCTATTGAAGAATCAAAATTTTCTTTTGGTGTACAAGGAGGATTTGGTCACTCATTTATCATGCCTTATCAAAACTACAAATTTATGCCTTCCTGGAACGCTGGCATCTCCGCTGTGTACTCGCCATTCGTGCACCTTGGTTTTGGTGTGGATGTTTTGTATTCTGAAGAAGGTGCTAAATTCTCAAGTTCAGACGTGTCTTATTCTACCCATCTCAACTACATAAGGGTCCCTGTAAAAGTTATTTATTTCTTTAGGGAGTATGAAAAGGATTTCCGTCCAAAAGTATCCCTTGCACCAACGGTTGGCTTTTTAACAAACTCAAAAGAACAGCCTGCTTACAATAAGGTTGATTTCGGAGCAAGCACTTCTGTTGGATTCAATTACCGTTTGGTGAGAGCCATCTGGTTAAGTGTGGATGCAACCTACTATCAGGGCTTAATTGATAACCTCAATGGAAACACTGAAAACGATCTCAATGGTAATGCACGTCTTAACTTAGGAATAAACTTCGGATTTTAATTCTCTCAACCAACATATATACCCCGGGCCTCCACAAGAGGCCCTTTTTTATATTGAGTTTTTATAAAGAGAATGCTGAGTCGCGACCGAAAATAGTTTGTCCATCGTTTTTTTTGCAATGTGTTTATTGCAAAAGTTGCGCTCTTTTTTTCCATCCCATAACTCAAGACATACCAAGCTTTTTTCATCCCGTTCGAAAAAAATGCCATTTATATGTATGCGAATAAAACTTTTGTCTTCTTTCCAAAAATAGAGACCAGCTGTATCACCTGTTATTGCACTAAATTTGTCTGAATGGTTCTATAACTCATAAAAAAAAGTTTGAATTGAACGGTTAGGCATTGGTCATCTATATAGAAAATGATTTTCTTCAGGGAGTGAGCTTCGCAGAAAGCCATGTAAAATAGAAGACTGGCAAGGATTGCAGGGGATGATCTCGTCTCAAAATAAAGGTAGATTGTAATTACGCAGAAAAATAAACCATAAACACTATAAATAGGGTAGTTCAGATTATTTTTTTCTCTGACAGTTTCCACGAGATTAATTTGTTTACTCAAGATTAATAAAATTATTTTTCAAAGGATAATCAAGGCTGAATACCCTGTTAATATTAGATATTTTCAGATACTAAAAACTGCATTTTCGGAGAATGGTGTGATAATGAGCCTTTCAGAGCCTAAAAAACAGAATACTTATGAATAAAGTCCGGGGTTATCAACAAAATAGGGCTTTTTTTAGACTTGTCCCTTGCCAAATCACTTAACGCAGCTTAAGTTTGTACCACAATTAAATGTTTAACCTTTAAAAAGTAAAAAATGAACAAAGAAGAATTAGTTGATGCTATTGCATCGGGATCAAAATTAACAAAAGCAGACGCAGGTCGCGCATTAGCAGCAACAATTGAAGCTATCGAAAAATCTTTGAAAAAAGGTGATCGCGTTGGTTTAGTAGGTTTTGGTGCTTGGTCAGTAGCAAAACGTGCTGCACGCACTGGTCGTAATCCTCAAACAGGAAAGGCAATTAAAATTGCTGCTAAAAAAGTAGTAAAATTTAAAGCAGGTGCTGATTTAGCTACTGCGGTAAATAAAGGAAAATAATTTTCGGAAACGAAAGTTGAAAAGGATGTTGAGAAATCAGCATCCTTTTTTTTATGCCTGATTAGCGAAACTTTGAAGTGATTGTTATTTCACAAAATTTCTTCCACCTTCTTCAAAATCTCGACCTGATAATAAAATTTTTCTTTCAGACTATGCGGACCATAAGAAATATTTTCCAAAATAATAACACTGGTCTTGATTTCAGACAAGTAAAAATCCATTGAGATAAAACCTGGCGCGAAACCCGTTTGTCCTATTCGATGTAAACCGTTTGCCTCGAAAACGGTAATGCCATAGCCATATTCCGTCTTTCCAAAGATGGGATGATTTCTTACGGCCCGATCCTGTTGCGTGATCATTAAGGAATAGGTTTTCGGACTCAACAATTTGCCGCCATGCAGCAGGGAATTCCATAATAGTAAATCATTGGCTGTTGAAACAAAAGAGCCCGCCGCAGCATAATTTTCAAAACTAAGTGAATCAAATTCAAGCGAGCCATTCACTAGCTCTGTATAGCCTTTCACAAGATTCGCGTTGTGTTTACTGTTCGGGTGAAAAGTATTGGTCATTTTACATTTCTTAAATAATTCTTCCGACAACGCGGCAAAAGATTTTCCGGAAGTTTTTGCAACAATCCTGGCAAGTAATTCGTAGCCAATTTGAGAGTAAGAAAATTGTGACCCCGGGCTGAATTCGGTTGGTTTATCAAGACTCACAATGCCGTGTGTATGCGTAAGAAGATCGTGAACAGTGATAAGGTTTGCCCAGTCCATTTGCAACTCGGGCAAGTATTTTTTTATTGGCACGTTCAATGCCAGGCGACCTTTCTCGAATTCTTGAAGCACAAGCACCGCCGTAAATTGTTTGCTTATAGAACCAATCACAAATTGATCGTTCTCTTTCAAAGGTGTTTTTTTATCAAGGTCAGAGTAACCGATCGTCTTTGAATAAAGCGCTTTTCCGTTTTGTGAGACAAGGACTATTCCGTTGAATGGTCTTTTTGGATTGCTCTTCAAGAGAGAGTCCAACTGCTTTGTAAGATCCTGCGAAAAACAGAATTGCAAACTGAGCAATAAAATGAAAGTTAGTTTTGTCTTCATACTATTGGGGGCTTACATAAAAATAAGGTTTATTTTGTTAAAACCCCAGACTTTACAGATTGCCGAACTATTTAGTGTTTGGCCGAAAACTCCATTTTCGTCGCTGTGTCAAAAAAAATAATTACTCATTTACCCTAGTAAATCTCACAATCATTTTTTTTAACACGCCTCGAAACTGAATTTTTCCATCCAAACACCTAGTTTTCGGACAGACACTATTTACTGTTGCTAATTTTTTGTGCTTTAAAGCGTAAACTCCTGATCCAGAATCTGCTCAGTAGTGGTTTTAAGAATCACATGGTAGGTTCCTTTTTCAAATCCTTTTATTTTTAATTTGAATTTGTAATCAAAGGTTCCGGGAGGAACAACTTGCGTGCCTTTAATATTGATCACCACGTTATTTTCGGGATCTCTGAGTTCAGCGTCTACAAGTGTCTAAGCAATAACTGTATACTTTATCTTACCGAAAATCTCAACGGGATTATCTACAATTTGTCTTTCTGGCGTTATGATGCGTTCCTGTGGAGTCGAGTACCAGGTGTCTGTAATGCCTTTAATAGTAAATACAAATTCGCGCAATTCTCCTACTCCCGGGTTTTCAGGTCTGCGGATCTGGTTGTAATATTACAAGGACTATTGTCGTCTGAAACGCACCACACTGCCTCTTGTATGACATAAGTTGGAATAGATTTGTTAATTAAATAGGCACAAAGTTTTTTCAGGTTTTCGGTACGGGCCTTGTCTAATGTATAAGCGTCACCAGCTCGCGGAGCGCGGTTATGCAACTGACAACAAAAACTTTCCATGCTTAAGTGTTTTTGTTTCACCGCTTTTTAATGCAATCGGCTGATCATGCACAATAAGTTGATCCTGTTGATCTTCAACCTTGCTGTTGAGCATTTCTCCTCACCTGAGCGTAATTGTCACGGGCGTTTTTTTAAGATTTGTGGCTGTAAGCGACATACATTTGCCAGAATAACCCTGGCCACCCGAAAACTGAACCTTCACAAGACCCATAGAGACCGCTTCCTTGATGGTGTGGGTAGTTTCTTTTTTCCAACCTAAAAATAAAATACAGCTGGTAAATAAAATGAGGATGATTGAAATTTTGCTTTTCATGGCCAAGGGTTTTAAAGTGTAACGCGAAAATCACAAGTGGTTACAGTTGTTTTTGTAGCTATTTCGGTAGCTATATAAAAATAAAAATACTAAATTTTTTAGTTAATAACTACAAAGGCATCAAATGGCCACACTTAAAATGTCCGAGTGGACAGGCCTTGTAGCCATGAAGTCCGCAAGGTTTGCAGTCAAGACCCTCTACCTGTGAAATAGTTTTTTTATCGGATAAAGGACCAAAGCCAAATTCAGGGATGGTAGAACAAAAGAAAGCGGTGACCGGAGCATTTATTGAAGAAGCCAAATGTAACGGAGCACTATCGTTCACATAGTTCATTTTTGAATCTTTCATCAAAGCACAGGATTGCAACAAGGATAACTTTCCAGCCAGGACTTCAATATGTGGATGCGACGTTTGTTGTTTTATCTTTTCACAAAGTTCAATATCGCCCGGACCACCAAGGAAACAGATGGTTGTGGCTGCGTTCGTTTTGTTGCAAAGCTCCACCCATTTTTCGGGAGGCAATTGTTTTGTAAACCAAACAGAGGCCGGAGCCATGCAGACGTAATTAGCGTTTTGATAAGGCTTTATAGATTCAAAGTCCTGTAGCGAAGGATATAATTTCGGCTTAAAAACAACCGGATCCATAAAGTCCGAAAAAAGCCTGTTGTAGCGTTCGACCTCGTGTGTGCCGTCTCCAATAACGTGCCTTGCGGTAAAATTGAAAGCAAAGGAGAAAGGGTTTTCTTTAAATCCTGCGGTATGTTTCGCCCCCGAGAATGCCGTGAGAAAGCCAGAACTGCCGTAACGGTGACAATTGATAACAGCATCGTACTTATTTCTGCGAATCGTTTTTAAGAGTTTGAATAAATTTTTGAGTTTGTTTTCTTTTTTATTCCATACCAAAGTCTCTTTTAAAAAAGGGTGAGCTGCGTAAATACTTTCGTTTCCTTTTCTCACAAGAATACTGATCGCCGCATCTGGAAAACCGGCATGGAGCTTTTCCAGCATACTGGAGGCAAGAATAGCATCACCAATGAAAGCGGTTTGTATAACAAGAATATTTTTAAATGGAGCCAAGTGTGTTTCTAAAAGTAAAATGTAAAGTGGGAAATGTGAGATGTGAAGCAGAGATGGTTTTCATTTTCCATTTTGTATCCAACATTTGTAATGAACGAATTAGCCATGAATCGTTTCCTGTTTGCCATAATTTTTCACAACATTCGCCTCATAGGCCAGCCATTGCTGCCAGCGGGCATTTACATCTTCTACATCGTTTCCGTATTTCCGTGCGAACGCTAAAAAAGTCGTGTAGTGATTGGCTTCACTAATCATTAGCTCGTGATAAAATTCACGCAGTTCCGTATCAGCTATGTTTTGTGACAAAATTCTGAAACGCTCACAACTCCTGGCTTCCACCATGGCTGAGAATAAAAGTCGGTCAATCAATACAATCTCTTTTTTATGTCCTTTCCGCATAAATTTGTAAAGTTCATTTACATATTCATCTCTTCTCTCAAAACCTAATTTATAGCCGCGGTCTTTTATTTTCTGGTGTACCATCTCAAAGTGAGTAAGTTCTTCTTTTGCAAGACTTAATAATTCATCTACCAAATCGCTATGGTAGGGATAGCTGATCATCATGGAAATGGCATTCGTTGCTGCTTTTTGCTCGCACCAGGCGTGATCGGTTAAAATCTCTTCAATATTTTTCTCAACTATGTTTACCCATTGAGGATCAGTTTCTAGTTTTAAACCCAGCATGTTTATTAATTTAATATAAACTACAAAGTAACGATAAAATATTTTATCTAATATTACAGGATGGCTCAACAGGGCAAATTATATCTATTACCAGTGCCTATTACCGAAGAAAACGGGCACAGATTCATTCCCACGTACAATTCGGGGATCATAAAAGGACTTAAAAAATTCATTGTGGAAGACGCTAAAACGGCCCGCCGTTTTTTGAAAGGCTTTGAATACCCTTCAATACAGGACGCGGAACTATTACTTCTTAACGAACATACAAAAAACGGCGACTTGTCTTCTTTGTTAACCCCATTGCTGAACGGCGAAGATGTGGGCCTCATGAGCGATGCTGGTTGTCCTGGCATCGCAGATCCCGGCGCCGAAGTGGTAAAATTGGCACATCAAAAAGGGGTACATGTTATTCCTCTGGTTGGCCCCAGTTCAATTGTCCTCAGCATCATGGCTTCAGGCTTCAACGGACAAAATTTTGCCTTCGTTGGTTATTTGCCCATTGATAAAATCCAAAAAACAAGACGGCTTCGCGAGCTGGAACAAATTGCCCTCAAACAAAAACAAGCTCAGTTTTTCATAGAAACGCCTTATCGTAACGAACAAATGCTTGAGAATTTACTCGAAAGCCTTTCGCCTCAAACGTTCCTGTTCATCGGCAAAGACATAAGCTCACCCAATCAATACCTGGTTTCAAAAACGGTAGCTGAATGGAAAAAAGGACCTAAACTTGCTATGCATAAGGTGCCCGTGGTTTACGGGATTTATCAATGATAAAGCCACAGATTCGAAGATTGAACGAATTCTAAAGAACTTTTTCGGTCACTTCGTCGGCGTAATCCGATAGCTATCGGATCGGCGGCACTGTATTAAGAATCCACTGTTTAAAACCCTACCATCACACACGCTATCCTAACCACTAAAATCCTTTCTTTGTATAGTGAACTTACTCGCGTATATACAGGCAAAACACAACCTCGTTTTTAAAATGATCATTGTGGCATTCTGCTCTTTTCTGTTTGCCTTAATGCTGCCTGACAAACAAATAAAAGGCCACAAGGTCGACTCCTTCACGCCCATATGGCCCTATCCCGATCTGGTATTGGACCAGGACTTTCTTATTAGCAAATCGCCTTTGGAAGTTAAATCGGAAAAGGAACAGCTGAAAATGGAGTCGCCTCTGTTTTTTGAAATAAATAATACTGAAAGAGATCTTAAAATGAACCAGCTTGATAATCTGGAGTTCAGCGACGCAAAAACGTACAACTTTCTAAAACCCTTATTCGACAGTATTTATAAACGAGGAATTATCGAAAACATAGAAGAAGATTCCCGAAGAAAGGCAATTTTTATTACCAGCGGAAGTTACGCAGAGCCGGCTGTGTATTACGATTTTTTTACCATTCAAACAGCGGTTGAATTCCTGAATCGTAATTTGGCCGGCGACCTTGCCGATAAAAATTACCTCAATTTTTTAACTGTCAACCATCTTTTGAATAAGGAAAAAACCAATCTGTACCTTAACTCCAAACTCGAACAAATCTCGCTTTATAAAAACATGATCAAGCAGGGCCAGGTTCTTGTAAAAGAGGCTGAGCCACTCACCAACAATAAGCGGTATCTCATAAACAAATACTTTTATGCACAAGAACAAAGCGCAACTTTTTCGTTCATAAAATTTATGGCGCGGTGGGGCCTAACGTTCATCCTTTCTATGGTCCTTCTGGTGTTTCTGGCTTTTTTTAGAAAACAGATCTTTGGTCAGAATAAACAGGTCGCCTTTTTATTTTTGCTCATGCTCGCGTCCGTTTTCTGCACCTTCTTTTTTCATAGATACGGGTTGATGATGTTTGCGCTGCCTTTCGCCCTGGTACCAATACTGATAAGGGTTTTCTTCGATGGGCGTACCGCGTTGTTTACTTACTTAATGATTCTTTTACTCTGCGGTTTTTTTATGGCAGACAGACTGCAGTTTATTTTGCTTCAACTCATTCCTGGTATTGGCACCTTGTTTGTTGTGGCCGAAATGCGTCGCCGGCAGCAGATCCTGAACGCAGCAGCCATGGTGTTTTTATTTTATGTCTGGATTTACGTTACTTACCAATTAAGTTTCGGCACAATGGAAACGGTTAGGAAACTGAGTTCTTACGCCCCCTTTGCTATCAGCTCTATGCTGGTATTATTGGCCTATCCACTCATCTATCTGACCGAAAAATTCTTTGGGTTTATCTCGGACTTTAAATTATTAGAGCTAAGCGATCTTAATCACCCCTTGTTGCGCAGGCTCTCAAAAGAAGTCCCCGGCACATTTCAGCACAGTCTGCAGGTAGCCAACCTTGCTGAAGAAGCCATTTATTACATTGGCGGTAACTCGCTACTTGTAAGAACCGGAGCCATGTACCACGATATTGGTAAGTTGGAGAATCCGTATTTTTTTACAGAGAATCAACCCGACGGATTCAGTCCACACCAGGAGATTGACCCAATTGACAGCGCACGCATCATCATCAACCACGTGATTATTGGTGTAGAACTGGCGAAAAAATATAATTTACCAGAACAGATCATCGATTTTATCAGAACACATCATGGTACAACTTCTGTGAGGTATTTTCTCCATCTTTTTCGTCAACAAGGCCACGATTCAAAAATTGCGGAAAGTCAATTCCGTTATCCCGGACCAATACCTTTTAGCAAGGAAACGGCTGTACTAATGATTGCTGACGGGGTAGAAGCAGCCTCAAGAAGTCTTAAAACCCACGATGCACTGTCCATCAACGATCTGGTGGACAATATTATCGACTACAAGATTAACAACAATCAGTTTATTAATTCTGACATAACATTTAAAGACATTACGACCATAAAAAAAATATTTAAAAAACGTTTGATGAATATCTATCACGCCCGTATTGAATACCCTTCCTGACAGGGTTTTGATGATGTTTTTTTAGATAAATAACACTAAAAACGATATATTTGTATATTAACTATGCGCTACCTCACCATTCTTTTATTGTCTATCGTCATTTTTTCTTCCTGCAAAGTTTTCAGGTCGAACCTCATGCTCAAAACGCCCAAAGATTTTACCTACGACAAGTTGGTAGATTCACTGAGCAGAATTGATTACAGAATTGCAGTAAATGATGTGCTGGTGTACCGCTTGTTTACCAACAATGGCTTTAAGCTCATTAACCTGGCGTCGGAAGCCACAAACGTGTTTAGGAATGATATAGATGTAACGGTTGAAAGTAATGATTCCATTAAAATGCCTTTGGTGGGACGCATCAAAGTTGCTGGACTTACCATAAGGGAAGCAGAAAAATTATTGCAGGAAAAATATTCCGCTTTTTACGTAGAGCCTTTTGTAAATTTAAGGGTGACCAACCGACGCGTGATTGTGTTTCCGGGAAATGGCGGTCAGGCTAAAGTTTTACCCATGGCAAATAACAATACCAGTGTTCTCGAAGCAATTGCGAGTGCAGGCGGAATTTTAGAAGATGGAAAAGCATACAAAGTAAAACTCATTCGTAATAATCCTGACCCTATTAAAATGCCTTTTGTTTACCTGATGGATCTTTCACACATTGATGGAATTCTGGCAGGGCAAAGTACAGTGCAGGCTGGAGACATAATCTATGTGGAGCCGCGCTACAGACCCTTCTTAACCTTCTCAAGAGAAATTGCCCCTATAGTTACTTTGCTGACAAGCGTTTTAATCCTGATTCAATTTTCACGACTCTAATCGTTATTCATGTTTAATCCGCAGGTAGAATCAGCCAATAACCAGTTAAAGGATATTACTGAAAAGTTTAATTCCGGTTTTGATATCGGCGTTATTGCGTTCCTGTTTTTTAAAAGCAGGATTTTTATTCTACTGTTTTTTGTACTTTCTTTTTCTGTTGCTTTTCTTTATTTGCGATACAGTCAGCCCATTTATGAATCCAGGGCAATTATCCAGATCAATGATGCGAATCAGGCCGACGACATTTTAAAGCTCAACAGTCTAGGAAATAATAGCAATCTTCTTGCAGAAGCGATTGAGCAGATTCGCTCAAAAGTATTCTTAAAACGTGTAGTTGAAAAACTGGATATCAGCGTGAATTATTACAGTGAGGGAACGTTTAAGAATTACGAGCTATATCATTCGTCTCCCTACCTGATTCAGATTAATGCCAAGGCAGGCGCTATCTACGGACAAAAAATAGAAGTGGAGCTGAATAAGGAATTAACGGGAGGGCTCATCAGGATGGGCAAACGGAGCTTGAATTTTATGCTGAATAGCTGGATAAAAACGCCGGATTTTGACATCAACATTTACCTGAATCCAAAAATAAATCCGGCAGACATTCGTGAAATCATTAAAGAAAACAATGGTTTTTATTTTATTGCTCATGATGGCGATGACATTACCAGCCAGCTGCAGGGTAAGGTGGAGCTTAAACTCCTTAACGACATGGCAAAAACGATCCTGATAAAAGTGCGGGACGTGAATTCAGCCAAATCAACCGACATTGTTAACGCCATCACTGAAGAATATCTTAACTACGATGTAGAACGTAAAAGCGAAAGTTCAAGAAACATTCTCGCTTTTATTGATAGTCAGCTTGGAAATGTGTACAACGATTTGAAGGACACCGAAAGCGATTTGCAAACTTTCAAAAAAGCAAAGAACATCAGCGCAAGAGATAATCTGATTACTTCAGAATTGATGCGGTATTCTACAGTAGAAGAGCAGATGCTGCAGGCGGAGATGGAAGAGAAGCTGATAGCGGAAATTCAGGCCAACATTGAGAGGAATAAAAACATAGATATCTACCAGCTGATTTCCCTGATCTCAGGTACAGAATACGAAAATGTGATAAAAGACATCACGCAGCATATTCAAAAACTTTTGAACGAAAAGGAAAACATGCTTTACGCGGTAACACCGAATTCAGAAAATATCAAACAGGTAAATTACCAGATAGAGAATCAGAAAAAATTATTACTGGAAAGCCTCAATGGGATCCGGTTAAAATACAAAAGCAAGTACAAAAGTCTCCTCGAGAAGTCGTCTAATTTTAAATCGAAGTTAACCCAAACACCCGAAGATGAAGTTGAGTTTTCACGTCTGACACGACTTTATTCCATCAGCGAAAAATATTACACCATGCTGCTTGAAAAGAAAACGGAATTCTCGATTTCAAAAGCGGGTTACGTTTCTAAAAATATTATTCTCGAAAAGGCTATGGGTGCCGGCAACCAGGTGTCGCCAAGCCAACGAAACGCGCTGCTCATCGCCTTCCTTATTTCTTTTTTAACTTCATTGGGTCTCGTATTTGTGAGGTATCTTTTTCATGATAAAATCTACTCTTTGTCAGATATTACAAAATATTCAAGCGGCAACGCCTCCCTACTGGGTATCATTCCAAAATACGAAAACGATATTCCGGTTTCTCAATTGATCGTGGATAAAAATCCGAAGGCGCTTATCAGTGAAGCTTTCAGAACCTTGCGGACAAATCTTGGATTTATTGATTCAAAAGAAGGAACAAAAATAGTTTCCATTACCTCTACCATTAGTGGAGAAGGGAAAACGTTTGTGGCGATTAATATTGCCGGAGTGCTTGCCTTTACAGGAAAAAAGGTGGTTATTATTGACCTAGATATGCGGAAGCCTAAGATACATAAGGGTTTTGGTGTTTCCAACAATAAGGGTATGAGTACCATTCTCACAGGCATTACACCCGTAGAAGATTGTTTTATGAATAGTCCGATGGATAACCTGAAATTTATTACAGCCGGACCTTCACCGCCGAATCCTTCAGAGCTTATCTTAAGCAGCAAGCTGGATGAAGTGCTTACTTATTTGAAAACAGAATTTGACTACATTGTTATTGACAACGCGCCCATTGGCCTCGTTACCGATGGTATTGCTACTATTCAGCGGGCCGATTATCCAATTTATGTATTCAGGGCGGGGTATTCACGCAAGTTATTTACGCAAATTCTCGACAGGTTAAAAAACGAATCGCACGTGAAAAATCTTTCGGTGGTGCTCAACGATGTGGATGTAAGCCGTAAGATCTACAGTTACAACTATGGTTACGGCTATGGTTACGGCTATGGTTATGGAAGCGGCTATTACAGCGACGACGAGAAATTTAAATCAAGAACAAAGAAAAATAAGTAATGGAAGTTATTGAAACAAAATTAAAGGGAGTACTGGTGCTTCAGCCAAAAGTGTTTGAAGACGCCAGAGGATATTTTTTTGAAAGCTACAATGCCAATTTATTCAAACAAGCAGGATTAGATTTAAATTTTGTTCAGGATAATCAATCACTCTCACAACGAGGTGTTTTGAGGGGACTGCATTTTCAGAATAGTCCCTGGGCACAAGGTAAACTCGTACGCGTAATTAATGGCGCGGTGTTCGACGTGGCCGTTGACATTCGCAAAAGTTCACCCACATACGGACAATGGTTCGGAATGGAACTTAACGAAAGAAATAAAATGATGATGTACATTCCCGAAGGCTTCGCGCACGGTTTTGCAACACTTCAGGACAATACGATCTTTTCCTACAAATGCACAAATTTATACAACAAGGCTTCTGAAGATTGCCTTTTGTGGAACGATCCTGATATTGGCATCAACTGGAACATGGAAGATCCGCTCTTGTCTGAAAAAGATTTACAGGGAAAACACATAAAGGACTTCGTAAGCTTATTCGAATAAGCAAAAATAAAAAGGTATAGGAGAAGGGTTATTTTTAGAATTAGTTATGAATTTTAGTTTCCAGGAGATACTTACAATTATATTTGTTATTTGCTTTGTTTTTTCGCTGCTTATCAACTACATCTTATTAAAATTTGCACAAACCCTGGGTATGCGCAATCGCGAAGAGCAGCAGCAGGTGCGTTGGAATCCAGACTCCAAACCCTCTCTGGGAGGTATCTCTTTTTATGTCGTGTTCCTTCTTGCGTTTATTTTCACGATTATATTACCACACAAGGACGAAGGCTTTAACATCCACGTTATTGGCATCTTAATGGCTGCTACTCTGGCATTCCTCATGGGTCTTGCCGACGACGCCTTTAACACCCAACCCCTGCTCAAATTTTTAACCCAGATTTTCTGCGCCTTAATTATCATATTTTCGGGACACAGCATTCAGATTTTTCACTATCAGTTCCTGAATCATTTGCTCACCATTGTTTGGGTGGTGGGTTTAATGAATTCAATCAATATGCTTGATAACATGGATGGGATCAGTTGCATCGTTTCAATTCTTGCCTGCTTTTTTATGATTGGCGTAAATATAACTTTGTTTAATGGTGGCACTTACGCAACCACTTTAAATCTTGGTGTTTTGGGCGGACTCTGTGGATTTCTCATCTTTAATTTTCACCCCTCCAAAATGTTTATGGGCGATACAGGAAGCCAATTCCTTGGCCTTTTTCTCGCTGTTATGGGAGTAGATTATTGTTGGAACAGCCAGGCATCTCCACGCGTGAATGGCTTTCCTATAGCGAATATTGTTATTGTATTGCTTGTGTTTTTATTACCGCTTACCGATACCATTACCGTGATCGTTAACCGTTTAAAAGAAGGGCGCTCACCTGTTGTAGGAGGGAAAGATCATACCACCCATCATTTGTTTTTCAGAGGTCTTACCGAAAAACGCATTGCACTTCTGTTCCTCAGCCTTGGTACTGTTGGTATTGTATTTGCCTACCTGCTTGTGACCCGTTTTTCATATCCCCTGTTGTATAGTGCAATCTCTTACATTTTGTTAGTGTTTATTTCTTTGTACCTTATTACCGTTCTTAAAAAGAAAGCCTGATAAAGTTCCGGGCAACGCAACCATTTAAATAAGGAATCGTAAAACTGGAATGGCCCAATAAATTAGGTCCAAACGAAACAAACAACCATGAAGATCAGGCAAATTTTAATCCGGAATAACACCGCGCGCCCCCTGATTTTATTTGCCCTATTTGTAGCATTTTACGTGGTGCTTAAAATTTTTGTGCTGCCTCCAACGCCCAACACGGTTTCATACACCAATAATAATTTTTATGTTTTTGATCTGAATATTCCTGCGGACCTTGAGTTTTGCGGAGAAAGAATTCCGTCCAACGATTTTGATATTAAAAGAGACCTCGAAAAGGAATTCTTTAACAGCGCTTATTGGAAAAACAATTCCCTCGCACTTTTTCAAAAAGCACAACGCTGGTTTCCTTACATAGAACCTATTTTAAAACAAGAAGGTGTGCCCGATGATTTTAAATACCTCTGTGTGATCGAAAGCCATTTGTCAAACGCCGCTTCTCCCGCCGGTGCCGCTGGTTTCTGGCAACTTGTGCCATCTTCTGCGCGCAATTACGGTTTGGAAGTAAACAGTGAAATAGATGAGCGTTACCACGTAGAAAAATCCACCCATGCTGCCTGTGGACATATTAAAGATGCCTATGCTGTATTTAAGAACTGGACGCTCTCGGCAGCGGCCTACAATCGCGGCATTGGTGGCATTCAAAAAGCAATGGCCAAACAAAAAACAAACAACTACCATGATCTTTTATTAAACCGCGAAACCGGAAGTTTTGTTTACAGAATTCTCGCATACAAAACTTTGTTTTCAAGTCCGGGACATTTTGGAATTAAAAAGAAAAAATGGAATTATTATCCTAAAATTCAATACAAAATTTTTAAAGTAGATTCTTCTATTCAGAGTTTGTCTGTCTTTGCAAAAATCATTGGCTGCACTGCGGGAGCCATCCGTTTATTTAATCCCTGGCTGCTAAAAGATGAACTCAACAATCCGGCAAAAAAAACATACGAGATCAGAATTCCAAAAAACATGGCAGCAGATTATTCGGGGTATTTAAAAGATCTACTCGCCGAAGAAGGAACACTGGTGCAGTATGCAAACCCGGTTGTAACTTTGCAGAAAGCAGACACTGACACAATGGGTCTTATCAAAAAAACAATTCACTACGTAGTGAAGGTAGACGAACCCTTAAAAAACCTTGCAACATTTCTAAAAGTAAAAGAAGAAGATCTCCGCAAATGGAACAAATTGAACGAACAACAACAAGCCGTGTCTGGGCAAACGCTGGTGATTCAGTATCAAAGTAAATAGCGCTGTAATAAATTCTCCAAAGTTTATCTCAAACAAACCCGACTAACTTTTGAAATTTTTTTTCAACAACCTCAATAAAAATGTCGAAGATTTGCACAACAAAAAGCGCAACCCTTTTGAGATTGCGTTTTATATTTTTAAGACATTATTAATTAAATTGAAATAGGAGGAATATCAATCGTCGGTTTAAGCGCTTCCTCGTGTTTATCAAAAGGACGCTTTCCAAAAATATCTTCAAGATCTTCTTTAAAGATCACTTCTTTTTCAAGAAGTTTCTCAGCAAGCAGCGTTAACTTATCTTTATTGCTCAATAAGATCTGTTTTGTTTTTGCATAAGCAATGTCCGTCATCTTCTTCACCTCTTCATCAATAGTCCTCGCGGTATTCTCGCTGTAAGGCTTACTGAAGGTGTATTCACTTTGTCCCGAACTGTCGTAATAACTAATGTTACCAATCTTCTCATTCAAGCCATAATATACAATACAGGCATAAGCTTGTTTGGTTATTTTTTCAAGATCACTCAAAGCACCCGTGCTTACTTTTCCAAAAGTAATGTCTTCTGCAGCACGACCACCCATGGCGGCGCACATCTCATCCATAATCTGGTCAAGTGTAGTAATCTGTCTTTCTTCAGGAAGATACCAGGCTGCTCCAAGAGATTTACCACGTGGAACAATGGTTACTTTTACTAAAGGACTTGCATGTTCCAGCATCCAGCTCACCGTAGCATGACCCGCTTCGTGAAAAGCGATCACACGTTTTTCCTGAGGTGTAATGATTTTGTTTTTCTTTTCGAGACCGGCAATGATTCTATCAACCGCATCCAGGAAATCCTGTTTTTGAACTGCTTTCTTATTTGAACGCGCTGCTATTAATGCTGCCTCATTACAAATGTTTGCAATGTCAGCACCACTAAATCCTGGTGTTTGTTTTGCGAGGAAATCAATATCAACGGTATCATCAATTTTAATTTTTTTCAAATGCACTGCGAAAATTTCTTTTCTCTCATTCAAATCAGGCATGTCAACATAAATCTGTCTGTCGAAACGACCAGCACGCATTAACGCTCTATCAAGAATATCAGCCCGGTTGGTTGCAGCAAGAATAATAACCCCACTGTTGGTTCCAAATCCATCCATTTCTGTCAGCAACTGATTCAAAGTGTTTTCACGCTCGTCGTTAGCACCGGCTGAAGCGCTTTTACCACGAGCACGGCCAATAGCATCAATCTCATCAATAAAAATAATACAAGGTGCTTTTTCTTTTGCTTGTCTGAACAAATCACGTACGCGTGATGCCCCAACTCCAACAAACATTTCTACAAAATCCGATCCGCTTAAAGAGAAGAAAGGTACTTTTGCTTCACCAGCAACAGCTTTTGCAAGTAATGTTTTACCTGTACCCGGAGGTCCTACCAAGAGTGCCCCTTTGGGAATTTTCGCGCCGAGGTCGGTGTATTTTTTTGGATTTTTTAAAAAGTCAACAATCTCCATCACTTCCATCTTCGCGCCATCGAGCCCTGCAACATCGTTGAACGTAGTGTTCACATGAGAATCTTTATCGAACAGTGTAGCTTTCGATTTTCCAATGTTAAAGATCTGGCCAGGTCCACCAGCGCCACCGCCGCCCATGCGGCGCATCATAATTATCCAAATAGCTACCATCAATAGTATAGGAATGATCAAAGAAAGATTATCTGTCATCCAGTTACTTTCTTCAATGCTGCTTGCAGAGATCTGCCTGTCTTTAGAAATTCCGGCGTCCGTTTGAACTTTTTCCATGGTCGATAAAAAATAATCGATGGATGGAATAGTTACGTAAAACTGCGGACCTTTGAATTTTTCATCAAACATCGCGGTGCCTGTTTTTTGGTCCTTATAGCGGTTTAGTTTCGCAACGCTATCCGGATTTATAGTAATGCGCGCTATACTTTTGTTTACGATCACAACTTCCTGCACATCGCCTTTTACAAGCATCTCGTGGTAAAATTTATTCAGAGACACTTCTTTCTGACGGGAGCTGAAGTCTGTTCCATTAAACACAATGAATAACAGAACGGCAACTACAACAGCATAGATCCAGTAAAAATTATTCCCTCCATTTCCGCCTTTGTTACCCCCGCCAAATGGAGAATTCTGGCGCCCAAATTTTTCTTTCATGCGCTCAAACTGCTTCTTCCTTTCATCCTCCTGCGAGGGAGACGAACTGTTGTTGCTTGTATTTTGATTCGGTTCTTGATTTGTTTCTTCGCTCATTTGCTCTTAGATCTTCAGATTAGAATTAGTTATTTACCTGGGTTATTTCCGCATCGCCCCACAAGCCTTCTATGTTGTAATGCTCCCTGGTTTCACGCAAAAATACGTGCACTACAACGTTAATATAATCTATGAGAATCCATTCGCCATTTTGACTTCCTTCTGTGTGGTAAGCTCTTTCTTTTGCAAGCTTCTCAACCGTTTCTTCCACACTGTCGGCAATGGAGTTTACGTGTGTATTGCTGTCTGCATCACAGATCACGAAATAATCTGTTACACGGTTTTCAATACCCTGAAGATTCATGATCAAAATGTTTTTCGCTTTTCTTTCCTGCATTCCTTCAACAACAGAATCCAGCAAGCCGGTTGTTTGTTTAAGGGAAGAAGTCTTCTTAGGTCTTTTTACAGCCGAAGGTTTTTTCTTGTTTTCAGAATTTGCTATAAGATTAGCTTCGCGTAATTCACGTTCTTTGTCGGTTATTGGCTTTTTTACCGCAACTTTCCCTGTTTTTGACGCAGGTTTTTTTGTCGCGCTAGCTTTCGTAACTGGTTTTGTTTTCGTAGTTTTTTTTGCAGCTGATTTAATCGTCTTTTTTGCTGGTGCTTTTGTAACCGGTTTTTTGGCCATGAAAATGTTTTATTTGCTAAGCTTTTTAATTAATTTTATTAGGTTTACACTAAACAACAAATTTAACTTATTTGGCGTAATGGAAACACTATTTATTGGGAAAAACATCATTTTTTTACCTGAGATGGATAGCACCAATTCTTATGCCACACACTTGTTAAAGAACGTTAACCTTCATGAAGGTACGGTTGTGCTTACGGCAAATCAAACGCAGGGAAAGGGTCAGCGTGGTGCCAGCTGGGATGCACAGCCGGAAAGGAATTTGACAGCTTCCGTTATTTTGAAACCTGGTTTTTTAAGCGTGAAAAATCAGTTCTTTTTGTATGAAGTTGCTGCGTTAGCCTGTTATGACGCAATGGCCGAAATATTAGATAGTAGCCAAATTGACATTAAAATAAAATGGCCGAATGACATATTGGTGAACAAAAAAAAAATTGCTGGAATCCTTATTGAGAACAACATCCTGAATAGCCAGGTTAATTGGTGCGTCACAGGCATCGGCATCAATGTAAATCAGGAGATTTTTGCAGCGGGAATTCAGGCAACTTCTTTAAAATTGATCACCGGAAATAACTATTCTGTAGAGTATGTTCTCCAACTCGTTTGCAAACACCTCGAAAAACATTACCTCGCATTGATGAGTGCAAAATATACAACCATCCATTCCGTCTACTTGAAGCGCTTATTCGGATTAAATGAGTACCTTGATTTTGAAGTTCAGGGTAGTGTAAAAACCCTACTGGTAAAGGGTTTGGGGGAAACAGGACTCTTAATGCTTGAAGATGAAACCGGCACAGAAATGCAAGTGGATGTGAAGGAAGTGAAATGGATGTACTGAAATCTATTTTAAATTTTCCAATGCTTTTTCAAGCGCATCATACTGAAACCTGTAACCTGATTTTTTAATTTTTTCGTTGCTTATTTTTACGCCTCTCGTAACGGTCACAGCGCTTTCTCCGAGAACCAGGTTTAAAGCAAAACCTGGGACATTTGGAAGAAAAAAAGGTTTGTGAAGACTTTTTGCAAGACTCTGTGAAAATTGTTTGTTCGTCACAGGCTCGGTGCTTGCTGCGTTATAAGGTCCGTGTGTTTTTTCGTTGAACAGTGTGTGCACAAAAATTCCCACGAGATCATCCATGTGAATCCATGGAAAGTATTGCCGTCCGCTGCCAAGTGCCGCGCCGAGTCCGAATTTAAAAGGCGGCACCATTTTGGCATACGCGCCACCGTTTTTACTTAATACAATACCGGTTCTAATAATGGAAGTTCGAATGCCTGCTTCCAGAAAAGGTGTGTAGCTTTTTTCCCAGATTTTACAAACTTCTGAGAGAAAGTCATTTCCTGCCGAATCAGTTTCTGTGTAAGTATGTTCGCTTTCCGCACTTCCGTAGTAGCCAACAGCACTCGCACCTACCAAGGTTTTTATTTTGTAATTATTTTTAGAGAGGCTGTCAAAAAGCAGAGCACTACTTTTTACACGTGAATCACTAATTTCCTTTTTATAGGAATTCGTCCAGCGCTTGTCGATGATACCGGCGCCCGCAAGATGAATCACCGCTTCTACACCGTCAAAAGCAGCCGGATCAATGTAATTGGTTGAAAGATCCCACTTGAATTTTTGAATTCGTCCCGCAGTCCCTTTTTCCCGGCTTAGCCAGCGGGGTTCATGACCTTGTTTTAATAATAATTCAGAAATTGCACTTCCAACCAAACCACTTCCGCCCGTAATTAATATCTTTGCCATAATTATCTTAATAACATATTAAATTACAAAAAGTTTATGGTTTACGACGTTCATATTTTTGTCTGCAACAACCAGCGCACTGGTTCTGAAAAATTAAGTTGTGGCGACGCACACGGTTTGGAGTTGGTTGCTGAATTTAAAAAGCAATTAAAAGACCTTAAAGTGGGGTTAAAAGCGCGTGCGAATAAAAGTGGATGCCTTGGTATTTGTGATTTCGGTCCAACCCTAGCGATTTACCCGGACGGCACATTTTATGTGGGTGTTCAGAAAGGAGATGTAGCGGAAATTATTCAATCGCACATCGTCAATAAAATACCGGTGGAACGACTCTTGTTAAAACAATAATGGAAGAACTGGATGTAAATAATTCTTTGCTTAAAGAAGATCTTTTTGAACTATTTATAATCCAACTTAAAAAAGATTTTGAAGGTGCTGGCGCAGGGGGAACTTTTACAGAAGATTTGCCCAGAGATTTCGATGCTTTAAAAAACTGCATAACCCTTCAGTTGGATCCGATATTGGCGAATAATTTTTCTCTGATCTCAAGTTTGTTGTATCGGATCGACATTAGTGAAGCGCAAATAAAAAGTTACGAGCAAAAGAATTCTTCTTTGCCTTTTAACGGACTACTTGCGGAATTAATAATCAAGCGTATTTTACAAAAAATCATTCTGAGGAAGACTTTTTCAAAATAGATTTATAAAAACATGGCCATCCATATTCGCATAGGAACCGAAAAAGATCTCCCGCAAGTATTAGAGCTTGTAAGAGAGTTAGCAGTGTTCGAAAAAGCTCCTGATGAAGTAGAGGTTACCGTTAATGAAATGACTAATTGGGGATTTGGAAAAGGAAAGCTCTTTGATTTTTTTGTACTCGAGAAAGAAGAAATCATTGTTGCGATGGCAGTCTATTATTACAAATATTCTACATGGAAAGGTAAGTGTCTTTTCCTCGAGGATATTATTGTGACAGAGAAAGAGCGCAAAAATGGTTTCGGAAAACTTCTGTTTAACGAAGTAGTGAAAGTTGCACAAAAGGAAAAAATGCGGCGGATGGAATGGCAGGTTCTTGATTGGAATGCGCCCGCCATAGAATTCTACAGAAAATACAATTCCAATTTCGATGGCGAATGGATCAATTGCAAATTGACTTTTGAGCAGCTTCAGGCTTTTTAGGTTGGCCGCAGATTTCATCCAAGGGTTGGCAGCAGATTACGCGGATTGCACAGATTTTTTGATATGAACACTCTGCGCTATTCGCAATCATTTGCGGTCCGTTTAAAACAGGTTGCACTTTGAGATCCTCCAAATCTTTTTAGAAAGTGAATTTTTTTTTGGAGGCACATTTGCCATCCTGCGCCATCACGTAATCAACGTCAAGTTCCATAAATACGCAACAAAGTCATCCGAGAAATCTATTAATCTGAAACCTACAAAGCGATCTGCGCTTTTCAATTCGTCAGAGACGAACAAACCATTTCTGATTTTTTAAAATATAGTTCTGCGAAAATCCGTGAAATCTGCGTCTGTTTAGTTGGAAGTATTCGAAGGCTAGGTACCCTTAGGCCCCACGAATTTTTTTTATGGAGACACTTTTACGAATCAGCGCCATCAGCGTAGTCTGCGGCTATTCATTGGAGGTATTCGAAGGCACCAGACATTTCGGCACCCCCCAAACCTTCTTATACAAACTCAAATCAATTTTTTTGCCTTCACGGTCAAGATAATTTCCCACGCCATCTCTTTTCATAATCACTGCATTCCCGGCGTTTATTTCTGTGCTTACTAATTTTTGTAAGTGCAAAAGATCCAATTTCTTATTTGTACATCCCATGTTCAATCCAAGTTCATTGTTTTGAAGGTCCATTACAGAGCCCAGACTATCAGCCATTTCGCCGTTTTCTGTTTTTGATCTCCGGAAAAATAAATAGTTGGCTTTTTCGTGAGCTCTTCCAAGCTTTCGTACTTTTTTTGTTTTTATTTGCTGAGCGTATGCTGCCATAAAAAAAACATGTCTGAACGCATCTTGTTTTCCCCCGTTATTATAAGCATCTAAAGGCGGATGAGAACTCTGCTTTAAATGCGCGTTGCACCTTTTTGTGATGACCTTTACCTTTATTGCGGCAATCGGATGGCCGAGAACCCAACCGAATTCAGGCCAGCTGAGTTTAGGAGATTGCGAAAGACCACGCACCCCGATCAATAAAAAAATCACCACGATTTTCTTCTTTATACCCATTCGTTAAAATTAGTTACAATTAACATTACAATGTTAGTATAATAAGCGAAAATAGTTTCATGTCATTCGTCATTAAACCTATTTTTACGATGTGGAATATAAATCAGATATCTTATCGACATTGCTTAATAGAAAAACAACTGGTCTGGTTGTTAGCATAAATGATCTTCGCGATAAGGAATTTAGCGGTGTTAAATTGTCTGCCGAAGAAAAAACAGCTCTGGCGAATTTCGATAACTACAGAATCGCTGTTCTGAACGCTGAGGCGGACGAACAAAAATTTCACTTCAAATACCGCCAAATACAGGTAATCGCTAATCTCAGCAATTGGAACGAATTCCTTAAAGAGGAATTTTTAGGCTAATATTTCCTGTTAAAAACCCTTCTTCTTACATTTAAATCCCTAAATTTGAACTTCAATTTTAATTTAAAAACGTGAAAACATTAGGTCAATATATTATAGAAAAACAGGCTGATTTTCCTTACGCAAAGGGCGAATTATCAAGACTTTTACGCGATATCGGTATTGCATCGAAAATAGTGAACCGCGAAGTGAATAAGGCAGGTCTTGTTGATGTTTTGGGCGAAACCGGTGAGACCAATATTCAGGGCGAAAGGGTTAAAAAGTTGGACATTTATGCGAATGAACAATTCATTGCAGCGTTCAAAGCCGGTGGTGAAGTTTGCGCCATTGCAAGCGAAGAGAATGATGACATCATTCCCATTGATTCTGAAATTTCAAAAAGTGCCAAATATGTGATTGCTATGGACCCCCTTGATGGGTCTTCAAATATTGATGTGAATGTTTCTGTGGGAACAATTTTTTCCATTTACCGCCGTGTGAGTCTTAGTGGTCCTGGTACCCTTGAGGACTTTATGCAGCGTGGCACTGAGCAGGTAGCGGCAGGGTATGTGATTTACGGATCAAGCTGTATGCTTGTGTATACTACAGGAAAAGGTGTAAATGGATTTACACTGGATCCGAGCATAGGTGAGTTTTGTTTGTCACACCCAAACATGCAGACACCTAAGATGGGTAAAACTTATTCTATTAACGAGGGAAATTACCTTCACTTTCCCGACGGTGTAAAAAAATACTTAAAATATTGCCAGGAAGAGGATAAGACCAGCAGCCGTCCTTATTCGTCGCGTTACATTGGTTCGGGCGTTGCAGACATTCATCGTAATCTCATCACGGGTGGTGTCTACATTTATCCTACTACAACCAAATCTCCAAATGGGAAACTGAGGTTGTTATACGAATGCAATCCTTTAGCTTTTGTGATTGAGCAGGCCGGTGGCAAGGCCACTACAGGCGGAAAGCGCATCATGGAAATTCCTTTGACAGAATTACATCAGCGGACCCCTTTGTTTTTGGGTAGCTCTGAAATGGTGGACAAAGCCATGGAGTTCATGACAAAATATTCTATCGAAAAAGTTTAAGCGCAAATTTAATCTACGAACCGGGCAGATCTCTGTCCGGTTTTTTTAGTGTGTATAAACGCTAAATTAACAAAGCTGCTTTAGTAAGTTTAATAAGAACAGAGCCGAAAATTCAGAACTTTCCGTTAGTTTTAATAAAAATAAAGAATGCCCGATCAACCAGTAATATTAGTAACCAACGACGATGGTATTTTTGCGCCGGGAATAACTTTCCTCGCTAAAGTTGCCTCTAAATTCGGACGCATCATTGTAGTAGCGCCAGATAAACCGCAAAGCGGAATGGGTCATGCTATTACGATTAATTCAACACTGCGCATTCAAAAAACGAATTATCATAATGCTGAGATGGAATACGCCTGTAGCGGAACACCCGTTGATTGCGTAAAAATGGCCGTCAACAACATTCTGAAAAAAAGACCAGACCTTGTTGTAAGCGGTGTTAATCACGGAAGCAATAGTTCCATCAATGTGATCTATAGCGGAACCATGAGTGCGGCAATTGAAGGGGCATTGGAAGGTACGCCGAGCATAGGCTTTAGCTTATGTGATTATGCTATGGAAGCGGACTTTGAACAAGCTGAAAAATTTGTTTCAAAGATCATAGAAGAAAGCTTAAAAAATAAAATGCCGAAAGGAGTTTGCCTGAATGTAAACATCCCAAAGCTAAAAGAAGCAGACTTTAAAGGAATTAAAGTAGTGCGACAGGCCCGAGCCAATTGGGTAGAGCGTTTTGAGGAACGAAAAGATCCGTACGGAAGAGACTATTACTGGCTCACCGGCGAATTTGTGAATTTTGAACCGGAGTCGTTGGATACCGACGAATGGGCGCTTGCCAATGGCTACATCTCCTTGGTACCAACACAAGCCGATCTTACGGCACACAGCGCACTTGCAAATTTAAAACACTTTGAAACGTTATGAACTGGATTCAAAAGATAGATAAATGGTGGATTGGATTGCTGGCAGGAATTGTTTTTCCGGCTATCATTTATTTTTTTTACTGGTTGTTCTTTCACCATCAAATGAATTTTCCGCGCCAATTCACCAGGTACTTACTAAACGGTTCGCAGTACGGAGGCCACCTAATGAGCAATATTCTCAAAATTTGCGGACTTGGTAACCTTCTGATTTTTTATCTGGCTTTGAATGCTAAGATTGATAAATTTAACCGTGGGGTTATTATCAGCGTGTTTCTTTTTGTACTCTTGATAGCCTATGTTACTTATTATCTTGAGCCAGAATATATTTAAGCGATGAAGTACTATTTTATAGCTGGTGAGGCAAGCGGAGACCTTCATGGAAGCAATTGTATGCGGGAGATTCAAAAGCTGGATATGACTGCTCAGTTTGCTTTTACAGGTGGAGATCTGATGGAGAAAGTAAGCGACGTAAAAGCAGGCATCGACATCAAACACATGGCTTTTATGGGGTTTGTGGATGTTTTGAAAAACATCAGAACCATTAATAAGAATTTTAAAATAGTAAAACAAGAAATACTAAAGTTCAAACCCGATCTTTTAATATTGGTAGATTATCCGGGCTTTAACCTGCGAATGGCCAAATGGGCCACCGAGCAGGGCTTTAAAGTGGATTATTATATTTCTCCTACCGTGTGGGCCTGGAAAGAGGGTAGGGTAGAGCAGATAAAAAAATACACGAACAAATTATTTGTGATCCTTCCATTCGAAGAGGCATTTTATAAAAAGCACAATCATAAAGTTTATTTTACAGGACATCCACTCATCGACGCAATAGAGCAGCAAAAGCCAAGTTTCAGATCTAAGGAAAAATTTGTAAAAGAAAATGGCTTGTCTGGAAAGCCAGTGATCGCTGTACTTCCTGGGAGTCGTGTGCAAGAAATAGAGCGCATGCTCGGAATAATGTTGCAGGTAACAACCGATTTTAAAGACTATGAATTTGTGGTAGCAGGCTCCGGCAGTCTTCCCAAAACACATTATGCTTCGCTGGCAAAACACAACATTAAAGTAGTTTTTAATCAAACCTATGAGTTACTGAGTTATGCAGAAGCGGGCATTATTAAATCAGGGACTTCTACCCTCGAAAGTGCTTTATTTAGACTCCCGCAGGTGGTTTGTTACAAAGCAGGTGGTTTGTCTTTTGCTATTGGGAAAAGACTCGTTAACGTGAAATACATCAGTCTTGTAAACCTGATCATGGACAAGCCGATTGTAAAAGAGCTAATCCAATCTGATTTTACCGCTGAAAATATTTCAGAAGAATTAAAACGTTTGTTGAATGATACCGGTTATAGAAACACCATGTTAAGCGAGTACGATGAGCTGGAGAAACATTTGGGGGGTGGCGGCGCTTCTTCCCGTATCGCGAAACACCTTGTTCTTGACGCCTCTGAGAAAAAATGATGTATAAACTGAAGCAAAAAATAAAGTACCTTTTAATACCACTTCTTGTTTTCGCAGGAGCTACTTCTTTTAATATTCCAGCAGAGAGTATTCAGATTCGTTTGTACGCCCATTTAAAGGTTAGCGAGGTGCATACCATCATTAATTTGGGAACCTACCAGTTATTGGGAGATGGAGTAATGATAGCGGATTGCCGACCCTTGATGGATTATAAGCTCAGCATCGAAGGAGATAGTATCGAGGTGAGAAAAAATGACATTCTGATGGGCGTGTTTAAGTACATTAAATTTGTGAGTGATAGTGGAAGCGAATTAAAATTAAGACTCAGTAACCCTGACAGGAAAGTGCGCAACTATCAGGATGACATTAGCTTTTCGGTAAGCGACGGGTTTATCCGCATCATTAACTATGTTGTGCTTGATAATTATATTGCCGGTGTTACTGAAGCCGAGGCCGGTTCCAAATCAACCGTTGAATTTTACAAAGTGCAGGCCATTCTTGCACGCACCTTTGCCCTTGCACACATCAACAAACACGCGCTTGAAGGATTCAGTCTTTGTGACCAAGTGCATTGTCAGGCGTATTACGGAAAACCACGTGATCAGAATATTTACAAAGCAATGGAAGGAACGCGCGGTAAAGTTGTGGTAGATGAAAATCTGAATCTTATCGTGGCGGCATTTCATAGTAACAGTGGCGGACAAACCGCAAACAGCGAAGATGTCTGGGGATCAAGAACACCTTACCTCAGAAGTGTAATAGATTCGTTTAGTACAAGAATGCCGAACGCAAGATGGGAACGGAGGATGTTGAAGGAAGATTGGCTGAGTTACCTGAAGTTAAAACATAATTTTCCGGTTAACAATGAAGAGGAAAAAGAAGCCGCTTTAAATTTTACACAGAACAGTCGCAAAATATTTTTAGAATGTAATAACTCGCGAGTCCCTTTAAAAAATATCCGCCTCGACCTGCAGTTAAAATCTACTTTTTTTAGCATTACGCAGATCAACAATGACACGATCATTTTTAAAGGACGCGGCTATGGTCATGGATTGGGCATGTGCCAGGAAGGCGCTATGCGTATGGCCAAGCTGGGTTATTCTTATACAGATATTTTAAATTTTTATTACCAGGACATTCGGCTCATCGATCTTCATAAACTTAGTTTTTTTAAGGACGAGTAGCGGAAGGGGCAGAAGCTTCTGCGTTTGCATCTTAATTAGTTTTCTCATAAATTTAAATCATGAAGTTTACTGTTCTTAAGACACTCTTATTTTTTTCTATTTATTTTGTTCCCGCGTTTGTTTGTGGGCAGGAGCCTGAGACCATCCGAATCAAAAGAGAGTCTAATCTTGCTAAGGCTGTTTTCGACAACACAGATGCGAGTTTAGTAATTATCGACCGTTTTGGGAATCCGCGCGATAATAAAATTCTTTCCTACAAATTGTATGTTAAAGGTAAGAGGGAAACTCGGGTGTTTAATGGATACAGCAATAAGCTAACCGGCGAAATAGTAAACTATCTGAATAAACAGACTTCTGCAACAAAGATATTTTTTACAGAAATTTCAGCCGAAGATGATGATGGTCACCTTGTTAAACTGCCAGATGCCATTGACGTTTGGTTCCCCGATTGTAAAAGTTGTGAGCAGCCGAATAAACGGAGAAAATAGCTTTGGTACTATGCGCACATATAAGAACCCACAAAAAGTAGCCTGTCGCAAAAATTTGTTTTCCTTTTTGTCTGATAATACTCTTTCAATAAAGCAATAACAGACTGTATTCTCGCTATTCATTCATTCGTCCAGCAAAAAGCGGATAAACCCTAAAGTCTATCCGCTTTCAATAAAGAGAAATGAATTTTAGTTTACAGAAGGCAATAAGCCGTAAACCCTTCCATACTCCAGCATTTGCTGTTTAAAGTCTTCAGGATACTCCGCCTTAACATCTATTATCTTATCACCTTCCATTACCGGAACTAGTTTAGGTTGAATAAATCCCGCATAAGGATTAATGCTAAGTTTAGTATATCTCTCAAGAATTTCTGCATGCATCGTTGGATCGATTTTTACCCCGTAGTTTTCAATAAGATCATGACCTGCTTTGTAGTCTCCCTGCGATTTAACGCGCTGAATTTCCTTAAGCAAGTCTCCGAACAGAACACGTAATTTAGTATAGTCATTCACCACGAAATAAGTTTTACCGTTCTCTACTTTTTTCTCGATCACATTTTCCTTAGCTCCTTTTTCAAAAGCCCAGGCAGCAACCATTTTACGGTTCCGCATGTGCGCTTCCTCAATTTCTTTTCCTGGTTTAATACGTGCCAACTGAACAATTAAGCCTTTGGTCATGTATTCGTCGTACGCTGCTTTACCACAATCTAGAGACGGCATTACACCAAGCTCAATTAATTTAGGATCCATTAAATAATAAAGAGCAACCAAATCAGCACGACCTTCTTCTAACGCACTCGCGTAATTTTTTAAAGTTTCATGCGGTTGACCAACACCTGGTTCTATTTTTCCGCTGGCATGTCCAATTACCTCATGCATATCCGTATGCAGTTTATCTGCTAAAGACGCGTATTTAATAACGCGTTGTTTGATCTCCTCATTGTAATAAAATTCATTCACTACACTTCCGCCGGCAGCCTGATCGTAAGCTTCTACAATGTTACCAAGGTTAACAGATTTACTGCCGTGTGTTTCCCTGATCCACTCGTTATTCGGAAGATTGATGCCGATTGGTGTACTTGGCGCAGCATCGCCGCTTTCAACCACAACATTAATTACCTTTGCCGAAATTCCTCTAACAGTATCTTTTTTATGTTGTGGGAATAATGTGGAATGATCTTCAAACCATTGCGCATTTGCTCCGATAACAGCAATACGTTTGCTGGCTTCGAAATCCTTAATAGAAACAACCGATTCAAACGAACCTTTTTTTCCTAATGGATCTTCATACACTTCAATAAAGCCATTCACCGCATCCACAGCGCTTTCCGTGTCTTTTACCCAGGCAATGTTGTAAAGGTCAAAGTCCTGAAGACTTCCACTCTTGTAAAATTTAACCAAAGCTTCCAGAGCGGCTTTTTGTTTGTCGTTTTCAGCTACCGTAATTGCTTTTTCAAGCCAATAAACTATTTTTTCAATGGCTGGTGAGTACATGCCTCCAACCTTGTAAACCTTTTCAATAAGTTTGCCATTCTCCTTAACCAGCTTGCTGTTCAAGCCGTACATCGGATTCTGATTACTTTTTTTATTTACCTGCGCTGCATAAAAATCTATCGCTTCTTTTTGATTCACACCTTCGTAAAAATTAACAGCGGACGATTTTACAAGATCGCTTTTAGAATCAAGACTCACTTTTTTGGAAGCGATTGTTGCATCAAAAATTAAAGGTGTAACAAATTTTATGAAATCAGCTTTTGTTTGTCCAGCCTGCAAAGGGAGTTTATCGTCCGCTAAGTGTTCAAGCACGTGACTGAAAAAATCCTGCGAACATTCTGGTACAAATTTATCGTTGTTATAATGGTGGTGAATCCCGTTACTAAACCAAACTCGTTTTGCATAGAGCTCAATTTTTTTAAAGTCTTCGCTTTGGCTGTCGTGACTCTCCGTGCTCAGAATCGCTTCCAATGTTTTACGAATCACCAAATTATATTTATAGTTTTGATCGTAGTTAATATCTCTTCCGCATAAAGCAGCTTCAGACAAATAGTACAATAACGTTTTAGTTTTCAGATCCAATTGCTCAAAGCCTGGAATATGATAACGCAAAACACGCAGATCAGCAAACTGTTCGGCAACATATTTAAAATTATCCATAGGTTTTACAGAATCCATGATAGAATCTTTTTTAGCTTTTTCAAGCGCTGCCAATTCATTCTCCGAAGATTTGCAGGACACTAATACAGCTGCTAATGCAGCCATTGTTAAATATTTTTTCATATTCAGATTTTTATTAGGGGTACAAGTGTACTGTTTATTTTCGCGGTTTGCAATGATTAAAGCGGCAGGAATTTTGAGGCGTGTTAAAAAAAATGATTGTGAGGTTTACTGGGGTAAATGAGCGATTATTTTTTTTGACACAACGACGAAAAGGAGTTTTCGGCCAAACACTAAGTAGTTTCAGTGGTTCCCAATTTAGTCGAACTGGATTTCATTTAAGGACTTTAATTTTTATAGTTTTCAAGTCTTCAACTCCTTCGGATAACATATAAAATGTTTACTCACCGTTGTACTCAGGCTCTGAATGTTCAATTGGTCGCTGGCTTCCGCTACGTCAACTAATTTGCCATTGCTCATCAAAATGTTAATGTTAAACTGGTTGGCATTATAAGCACTGTTGTTAACCACGTCCGTTAAAACAAAGTAAGACGCTTCTTCTTTATTGATTTGATAAAGTTTGCAGACTTTTTCTGTAAACTCATTCAGGTAACTTTGAGGGAAAGGCTCATTTTGCATCTCAATTTTAAACAATTTTCTATCTAATAAATTCTGGCAGAGCTTTGAAAGAATTTTGTCTTCATGCTCGCTCCATACTTTAATAGAAGCATCAAGATCGCTGTCGTCCAGCTTCGCAAACTTTGCTAATAAATTAACGTCTTCTTCAAAATCTTTTTGCGTAAAATTATTCTTAAGAAAAAGCGAAAGGGTAGGTGTCGCAAATAATTCTGTTCCACCGGCAGAAAGTTCTTTAGCGCGTTTTAAAATATTCACTAATAGAGTTTCAGCGCTTAAAACAGTTTTGTGAAGATAAACCTGCCAGTACATAAGGCGTCGCGCGATCAGAAATTTCTCAATGCTATAAATAGCCTTGTGTTCAACTACCAATTCGTTATTTACGACATTCAACATTTTAATGATTCGGTCACTGCTGATCACACCTTCACTCACTCCTGTAAAAAAACTGTCCCGCTTTAAATAATCGAGCCTGTCCATATCCAACTGAGAACTTACCAATTGATGCAGGAATTTTTTGGAGTGTCTGTCATTGAAGATCCCAATAGCCAAAGTGAGTTTGCCTTCAAACTCCTGGTTGAGTTTATCCATAAACAAAGTACTGATGGCTTCGTGACTCACACCTTTTACAATGCTGTGTTCCAGTGCGTGAGAGAAGGGCCCATGACCGATATCGTGCAAAAGAATGGCAATTAAAACCGCTTGTTCTTCGGCTTCGGAAATAACAACGTCTTTTTGCCTGAGTGTTAGAACCGCCTCCTGCATCAGGTGCATGGCCCCAACAGCATGGTGAAAGCGGGTATGCAAGGCCCCGGGATATACCAGGTTGGTAAGGCCCAGTTGTTTGATTCGTCTTAACCTTTGGAAGTAAGGGTGGTTAATGAGATCGTAGATAAGATCACTTGGTATAGTAACAAAACCATAGATGGGATCGTTAATGATTTTGCGCTTGTTAGTGTACATGTAAAATTAAAAACCAAAATTCGTTAATATATTCGTGAATTAAAATAATAGAGATAAATTTAATACGTTATACCTTATAAAACACAAACAGATGGATAAAATAAAAATATTATGGGCCGACGATGAGATCGCACTTTTAAAACCACACATTTTATTTTTAGATGGAAAGGGTTATGAAGTGGTAACAGCCCTGAGTGGCGATGAGGCCATTGATATCGTGAAAGAAGATCGCGGCATTAACGCTGTGCTTCTCGACGAAAATATGCCAGGGATTAGCGGACTGGAGACACTCCTGAAAATCAAACAAGTTAATTCCGATTTGCCGGTGATCATGATCACAAAGAGTGAAGAGGAACATATTATGGACGATGCCATTGGTGGAAAAATTGCGGACTACCTCATTAAACCCGTAAATCCCAACCAGATTTTATTATCCCTGAAAAAAGCACTGGATAACAGGCGCCTTGTAAGCGAAAAAACAAATACCGATTACCGCAAAGAATTTGGGCAAATTGGGATGACCATAAATGACAAGTTGACTTGGGAGGAATGGGCCGATCTGTATAAAAAAATTATTTACTGGGAATTGGAAATGGACAAGCTTCAGGACAAGAGCATGCTCGATGTATTAAAGATGCAGAAGTCTGATGCCAACAATCAGTTTTTTAAATTCATTGAAAAACAATACGTCAACTGGCTGAACGGAAAAGATCCGAACCCACCGGTAATGAGCCATACGCTGGTTAAGAACCGATTTTTACAAGAGCTTGGAAACAATCCGGATCCCGTATTTTTTATCCTCATCGATAACCTTCGTTTTGATCAATGGAAAATTATTCAACCACTTATTCAGGAATATTACAAAGTAGATAAGGAAGAATCTTACTACAGTATTTTGCCAACGGCTACTCAGTACGCGCGCAATGCGATCTTCAGCGGTTTGATGCCAAGTGAAATAGAAAAACGTTTTCCGGATCAATGGTTGAACGATGAAGAAGAAGGTGGTAAAAATTTGCACGAAGAAGCCTTTATGCAGGCACAAATAAAGCGTTTGGGTAAGGATATTAAAATGAGTTATAACAAAATAACAAATTTTACGGCGGGAAAAAAATTATCAGATAACGTTAATAACCTGCTTCAAAACAAGTTGAATGTGATCGTTTACAATTTTGTGGACATGCTCAGTCACGCCCGTACCGAAATGGAAGTGATCCGTGAACTCGCAGAAAATGAAACGGCATACAGAAGTATCACCTACAGCTGGTTCGAGCATTCACCGCTGTTTGACATTATCAAACAACTCGCCGCTAAAAAGGTAAAAATTGTTATTACCACAGATCACGGAACAGTTCATGTGAAAGAACCCACAAAAATTTTGGGAGATAAAAACGTAAACTCCAACCTGCGCTACAAACAAGGTAAGGCTTTGGAGTATAATGCTAAAGAAGTGTTCGAAATCAAAAACCCTGCGGATGCCTATTTACCTCGGCAACATCCAAGTACAAGGTTCGTGTTCGCCCGTGAAGATCGTTTCTTTGCATACCCGAATAACTTTAATCACTACGTGAACTATTACAAAAATACATTCCAACACGGTGGGGTAAGCCTTGAGGAAGTTATTATTCCCTACATTGTTTTAACGGCTAAGTAATTTTTATTTTTCCATGAGACAATTATGTTTAATACTGAGTTTTTTTTATTTTCATTCTGCCTTCGGGCAGGATGATTTTTTTGGAATCTACAGGAAGCTGGACAAAATAGCAGACAGGCAGGTTGCGCTTCTCGACAAAGTTAGAGAAAACGAAAGAGACACCGTTAAAGCGAAAGTATATCTGCGGCAATACAAGAAAACTCTTACAGACAGCCTTTTGTCAGTCGCGAGAGGTGTGTTAAACATGACTTTTCCAGATATTAGTTTTCTGGGAATAAATAATAAAGGATATGCGATTTCAGATTTCGTAGGAGCACCGGTGATAGTAAATTATAATTATCTTTTTTGTCAAGGCTGCTTGAGTCGCATTGATTCTACGCTTAAGTGGGTGGGAAATAAACAAGTCCGGATGATTGTTTTGTTCCTCGCTCCTTATCAAAAAGAAATAGAAGATTTAAAACTGTTTGAAGAAAATGTTACAATAGGTTTTCTCAATGATGACAATGAAAAACTGATTTCTTTAGGTCTTGGAGACAATGCGATGTATTATCTCAATGAAAAAAGACAAATCGAATTTTTTGACAAACTTCATCCCGAAAATCCTGATTTAGCCTGGAACAATTTTTTAAAATCGCATCACTAATGAAAGCGGGACTTGAACTTGATATATCAGATCTGAACAACATTTCCTCTTTCGCAAAAGCGATTTTGGACTATGCGCCGGACACAAAGATCTTCTTATTCGACGGTCCCATGGGCGCAGGAAAAACAACGCTTATCAAAGAACTGTGTATTCAGTTGGGCAGTGGTGATCACTTCAGCAGTCCTACTTATGCCATCATTAACGAGTACGATTATCCGGAAGGAAAAATTTACCATTTCGACCTTTACCGGCTTAAGGATCAGGAAGAATTGTTGGATCTTGGCATCGAAGACCATTTAAGTTTCGGAAACTACTGTTTCTTTGAATGGCCGGAGCTTGTAGAGAGTCTTATCGGTTCAGATTACCTGAAAATCGAGATAAAAGTGAACGGAAATAATCGTTATCTTCGCGCCTCACACTTTTAGGCAAATGCGGCACTTTATTTTGTTACTCGTCTTTACATTGATTTTCGGAGCAACGAAGAGTCAAAACGAACCTATTAAAAAGAAAGGCACTCATTTTTATTTATCCTGGGGCTATACACAGGCTAAATATAGCAAGAGCACCATTCATTTTAAAAATACCTCTAACAAGTTTAACGAATACCGCGGTAAGCCAGATAATTACGATTTTACAATTTATAAGGTTACGGCAAGTGACAGACCCGATTTTGATAAAATAAAAGATGTGGTCAATGCAACAATCCCGCAATTTGTAGGCCGGGTTGGCTATATGCTCAACAGCAAATGGGGAATCGAGATGAACTATGATCATACCAAGTATGTAGTGAACGATTGGCAACGAGTTCGCATTAAAGGTCAGATAGATGACGTTCCAATCGATAAGGATACCACCATGAATCCGGATAGATTCCTTCACTTTGAACATACCGATGGCGCAAATTTCTGGATGCTGAACGCGGTAAGAAAAATCGAATTATATAATCCCTCAGAAAATTTTTGCGCTTCTGTAGTTATAAAGCCAGGTGCAGGCGTGGTGTTCCCAAGAACAGATGTCACTATTTTCGGTCAGGAATTAAATAACAGCTGGCATGTAGCAGGCTGGATCGTGGGTGTAGAAGGTGGACTGAGAGTGGAGTTTTTAAGACATGGATTATTTGAATTGGTTGGAAAAGCAAGTTACGCGGACTACCGAAGAAGTTTTATTCTTGGACGTGGAAACGGAAATGCCAATCACCATTTCTTTACCGCGCAGATAACGGCAACACTCGGTTACCAGTTTTAAGGAAATTTTTTGACTAGCGTTACGTTAAGCTTAATTTTGCGGTAACCCTGCCAGATTTTCGTTTCTAATTATCGAGAACTCTTGCAGGGTGTCGCTTTAAGTTTATCATAACACTGTTTAATGAATCAAAAAGATATCCGCGCAAACACAAGCGCAGAATAAAACACTTGCAACACCGTTGGTAGTTCCGAAAGCAAGCGTCACTTTACTCAGGTCATCTGGCTTTACAAGTAAGTGCTGGTAAATTAACAAAGCCACAAATCCTGCCGTTCCCACAATATAAAGCCATCCGAACAAACCTGTAAAATAACCTGCTACCACCAAACAGGCAGCGATAAAATGTAAAATCTCAGAAAGACGTAAAGCATTTTTTCTTCCTAAAAAAACAGGAATCGATTTAAGATTTTCACTTTTATCGAATTCATCATCCTGCAAAGCGTAAATAATATCGAAGCCGCTTACCCATAAGAAGACGATCACACTTAAAACAACGGGAATAAAATCAAACTCTTCGGTAAGGGCAATGTAGGCGCCTATGGGAGCAAGCGCAAGTCCTACCCCAAGGATTAAGTGACAAAGCGGAGTGAACCGCTTCGTATAACTGTAACCTAAGATTACAAGCAGTGCGACAGGTGATAAATAAAAACAAAGCGGATTGATAAGCCAGGTACAAACAACAAAGGCTATGCAACAAACAATTACCATGGTGAATGCCGAAGCCGGAGATATGGCACCCGTAGGAATTTCACGTACCGCTGTTCGTGGATTTTTAGCATCGAATTTTCGGTCAATGTATCGGTTAAAGGCCATGGCTGCTGTCCTCGCGGAAACCATGCACAAAATTACCAGTGCAAATTTTTCCCAGCTGAACACTGCTTTGCCAGATTGAAGCGCTAACGAAAAACCAATCAGAGCAAAAGGCAATGCAAAAATAGTGTGACTGAATTTTATAAGCGATAAATAATTCCGGATCGACCTTAACATAATTGAAACAAAGATAACAACACAGGAAACAGGAAACAAGATTAAAGAGGCGATTTAAGGGAGGCAAGATTGAAGGGATGCAGGACTTAAGGGACGCAGGACTGAAGGGACGCAAGACTGATGGGAGGCAAGATTGAAGGGAGGAACAAATAGGCAGCCAGGCAAGGTACAAGGTACAAAATACAAGGTACAAATAAGCAGCCAGTCAAGGTGCAAAATACAAGGTACAAATAAGCGGCCATTCAAGGTACAAGGTACAAAATACAAGGTACAAATAGGCACCCACACAAGGTACAGCTAAACACACAGACAAGTTACAAGGTACAGAATACAAAGTACACGGTACTACTTGCCTCTCCCCTGCAAAACAATCAGGATAGTATGAACAAGAATTTTGAAATCAAGCAACAAGCTCATATTCTCTACATAAAGAATGTCGAATTTTAAACGGTCAATCATTTCATCCACATTTTCTGCATAACCGAATTTTACTTGTCCCCAACTGGTAATACCCGGACGAATCTTGTGCAAATGCTTGTAGTGAGGGGCTTTCTCAACAATACGTTCAATATAATATTTACGTTCAGGTCTTGGACCAACAAGGCTCATGTCGCCGATGATCACATTAAAAAACTGGGGCATTTCATCAAGTCGTACTTTTCTTAGGAATCTTCCAAAAGGAGTGACGCGGGGATCGTTTGCGCTGGAAAGAGACGGACCGTCTTTTTCGGCATCGGTGAGCATGGTTCTGTATTTGAAAATATAAAATGGCTTTCCGTGGATACCAATGCGTTCTTGTTTAAAAAACATAGGTCCCTTGGAACCTAGGCGTACAATAATCCCGATTAAAACATATAGCCAACTGAAAAAGATAATGACGATAATGGAGACAAATACGTCGATGAAGCGTTTTACAGAGATCTGCCATTCGGGAATGATTTGATTTTTGATCTCGATCAAGGGTGTACCCAAAATACTTGTCATCTTCACATGCCCGCTTAAAATGTCGTATATATCAGGAATGATCTTGATAATAACGCCAAGGTCGCCAAGATCGTTCACCATGTTCTTTATGTATTCATGTTCCCAGCTTTCAAGCGCGATGATCACTTCTTCAATTTCGTATTTTTCGATGATATTTTTTACTTCGTGGTATTCTCCAAGATGTGGAAGTTCTTGTCTGAGTTGTTCAGAGTAGCCATTTTTTCCTTCAATGTGAATAAAACCCACAAACGTGTTGCCAATACCGTATTTAAGCGCATTGATTTCTTTGAACATTTTTAAGGCTCTTTCGTTGCTGCCAATGATTACAGTGCTAAAGCCAAATTCGCGCTTGTGAATTTTTTTATTGGTATTACTTGAAAGCAGCAGTCGAAAAAAAGCAGTAATTAAAAAATGGGAGGTAAATAAAACAAAGTATAATTTATAATAGAGTCTGTAAGAAACAACCGAGTCATCCAACAACAAAACAAAAAATAAAACAGTAACACCAATAATAGAAGTAGCCAATAGCTGCACAAATTCGTTGATCCGTGATTTGCGCAGCACGTTATTGTATGAGCCCGAAAGATAATAAACCAATACCCAGATGACTGGCAACACCGCAATGCTAATGAAATATTGATTGTCGAAGATAGCATCCGGCACTTCTCCTGTTTTTAAAGAGTCTACCTCCGTTTTTCTGTAGTAATTAAATAAGGTCCATGCCAGAGCCGCTGACATAAGATCGCATAAGATATAGTAAATAGTGCGCAGTTTCCGGCTCATCACAGGTAAAGCAATTTTATATTATCTAAAAAAATTTGTGTGGTTGTATTGTCTGTTGCACTGAAAAACTCAAAATAAACTTTGCATTTGGCTGTGTTAATTGAACCTGCCGCAACAGAAAGCTGAATGTAGGTCTTGTTCCAGTTATCCTGCCTGTTAATGGTGATAGCTGGCACGTCCATACCATCCGTTCCAACAAGACCGATAGTAAAAGGCGTGTTGCATTTATAGTTAAGCTCAAGGTAAAGATTGCCGGTACCTGTGGGTAATGAAAAATTTTCCGATGAAAACACCCTTGCTTTTGTAGGGGAGCCGGGCACCAGATAAACCTTTTGGGATTTATTCTCAAAGCATTCTTCAGGCAGGGCGGAGGTCATAACACCGTCGTATCCTTTGTCCCTTTCCAGAGAGATTCCGCCATTGTTACTGTCAAAATTTTCCATCCAGGCAAAAACAGTAGCCTCCTTATACTTAAAAGTAAAGTTTTTTTGAATTTTCTTTCCAGTCTCAACAAGTGTATCCAAAATAAGAAAATCGAAAAACGGGTAAGGGAGACGGGTATCGGAAATACCATTGTTTTTAATTCCCGCAAACACGTTTATTCTTACTGCTTTGTCGTTAGAAACAACCGGCATAATGTTGCCATTTGGATAGGTACCCTGATATTTTCCGTTTACATACCAGAAAAGATCGGTTATTTTATGACTTGCAGACCCCTGTTTGCTGGTTGTAGACACCGAGATCGTGTTTGATGTTACAAAAAAAGCTGCATCGGCTGATTCGTACTTTTTACAAGAACTGAGCAAAAACAGGTAAGCGAATAAACTAAAAAGTAAAAATAATCTCATACGTTCCCAATAAAATCTGTCTTGCGTCGACCCAAAAATAATGAAATAAAACGGTTACAGCTGCAATTTATTCTCTTACAGTTTAAGTTTTTCCTCAATATCAAAGGCTATTTCAAGCGTTCGTATCGCATCATCTATACCTGCTTTTGTAACCTTATTTGAATTAACGTTAGTATGGAACGTATTTAATTCTTCGTTTATTGCGTTTGTTGGTAAAATTATTGGATGTTCAAAAATTATTTCTTTTTTAGGAAGTCCCTGCCCCGGATCTATAATCAGATTTTTTGAATTCTGCCCTGCATTTTGAATGCGTATCACCTCGGTTATTTTGTCTAATAAATTAATACTCACAAGATTATCTTTTGTAAATACCCTAAACTTTCTACTGTTCTTAAACGCCATTCGGTTGGTGGTAATATTTGCCACTACAGAATTTTCAAATTCAATCCTCGCATTCACAATATCGGCAGTGTTGCTAACCAAATTGCCCCCTGAAACATGTATTTTACGGACATTGGATTTTACAATACTTAACAGAAGATCGAGATCATGCATCATAAGATCCAGCACCACAGACACATCTGTGCCTCTTCCATTGTATTGGGCAAGACGATGCACTTCAATAAAGACCGGATTAGAAACGTAGGGCAATGCCGAAATAAAAGCAGGATTGTAGCGTTCTACGTGACCTACCTGAAAAACAATTCCAGCCTCTTTAATAAGGTTTTGAAGCTTTTTAGATTCGTTAAGTGTGGGTGTTACGGGCTTCTCGATAAAGATGTGCTTTCCTGCAATAATGGCTTCACGCGCAATTTCAAAATGTGTACTGCTGGGGGTGGCAATGTCCACTACTTCGGTTTCATTCAGCAAATCGCCCAGGTTGTCATACGCTTTTACATTGTAATGCAGGGCCAGATCTTTGGTGATCTTTTTATCAACGTCATATATACCAACTACATTCCAGTTCGGATTTTCTTTTAATAAGCGCATGTGAATCTTCCCAATATAACCCAATCCAATTAAGGAGATGTTCTTTATCATATCTATCAAAACTAAGACTTTTAAAAAACAACTGTTGGTAATTAAAATTTAATTTTAAAACACCTTGTGTTTATTACTGTTAGATTTATCTTCTAAACTCCTACATTTTGTTTTACCAGGTTTCCAGAGAAGATGAATACCTTTTTCAGGGCAAACGCAGGCGTTTGGTAGAAATATTACGCACAAAAGGAATTAAGGAAGCAAGGGTTTTGTCGGCCATCGAAAAAATTCCACGCCATTTGTTTTTTGACACAAGCACAGCCCGCCCCGCGTTATTAGATCATGCCTACAGCGACAAAGCTTTGCCAATAGGTGCGGGACAAACAATTTCTCAGCCTTACACTGTTGCCTTTCAAACCGAACAGCTAGAGATCAGGCCAGGCGAAAAAGTGCTGGAGATAGGCACAGGATGCGGGTACCAGACCGCAGTACTTCTCGAAGTGGGAGCGAAAGTATACAGCATTGAACGCCAAAAAACTCTGTTCGATAAAACAAAGCTTTTCCTTCCTTATATCGGATATACCGGGGCCAAGCTTATTTATGGCGACGGTTATAAAGGATTACCCCAATATGCTCCTTTTGACAAGATAATCGTAACCGCTGGAGCGCCTTATGTTCCAAACGATCTTCTTGTACAGCTAAAAGTAGGAGGTATTCTTCTGATTCCTCTCGGTGAAGGTGTAACGCAGGAAATGGTGTGGCTGAAAAAGATGAGTGAAACCAGCTTCGATAAAAAAGTGCTGGGTAGTTTTAAATTCGTCCCGCTTCTGCAAAACAAATCGGGAAGCTAAGCCTTTGCTCGCTTCTAGCACAAATCGCTCTTATATTTTTAAACACTAAATCTTTTTTAGGATTAAAGTCTTTTTTTCTAATGAAGTGATCGGGTCTAAAAGGCCACTTTATGCTCTTGTAAACGAATATTCATTTTAAATTTTCTTCTCTACACTAAAATGAGTTAATTTGCGTTAGTGTATAAATGAAAATAAACCCGCAATAATTAGTTCGGGAACTGACAATATTTTAAAACGATTTTATGAAGAAATTACTTTTTATTGTTTCTCTGTTTAGCGTGATCTCTGGCTTTTCACAAGATCTTACTTCCAAAGAAGGCATTCCAATTTTACCACAGGCAAAAGACTGGAGCATTGGTCTGGACGCAACCCGCCTGATAAAAAATGCCAGCTTTGATTTTTTATCTACTTCACAGGCAATTACAGTAAAATATATGAAGGATGCCAACACCTCTTACCGCATTGGCGCGCGTTTGGGCTTAAACAGTTGGACAAGCAAAGGCATGGTGCCGGATAGAGTTGCAGGAACAAGTTCAGTTATTGCCTATCCTGCGGCAACTGCCATGAAAGAAAATACATGGAGAAGATCTTCCACCTCAATTGGTATTACGTTTGGAATTGAAAAGCGCCGCGGCGTTTCTCGTCTGCAGGGTATTTATGGCGTTGAAGGTGGACTATTTGTTTCAAACACAAAGGATAAATTTTCCTACGGTAATAAATTAAATGCATTATCTTCTCCGCAATTGGTTGTAGATCCTTCTAAGGACGCCATGTCTAGTCTGTATTTTGGAAATGCAAATAACATTGATACGCTTCCGCAAATACAGGGAGTTCAGGGTACTGCCCGCATGACAGAAAGAAAGAATGGCGTATCACTTTCTATTGGCGCGCGTGTTTTTATGGGTGCTGAATATTTTGTGTTGCCTAAAATGAGTATTGGCGGCGAATTTGGCTGGGGCCTTGCTTTTGCAACTACAGGTAGATCTGAAACAAAATTGGAATCTATCGGCCAGTCTAATATACAAGGCCAAACAGGTGCTTCCGTTAAAAGCACAACCATTGATGGTGGGACTTCCAGCCGTATAGGTCTGGATACAGACAACACAAACATCCTCGGTGGACTTTCCGCCAGCCTGCGCCTCAATCTTTATTTTTAAATAAATAGTTATTTAGTGTCTGTCCGAAAACTAGGTGTTTGGATGGAAAAATTCAGTTTCGAGGCGTGTTAAAAAAAATAATTGTGAGGTTTACTGGGGTAAATGAGCGATTATTTTTTTTGACACAACGACGAAAATGGAGTTTTCGGCCAAACACTATTTAAATAGTTTAAGGAATTCACATCCTCACTTTTTTTCAAAGCGGCAGTTTGCAAAAGCTTAAAAAATCTTATTTGCTTTGAGCTCAAGCGTTAGGTAAGCCGTGTAGGGGTTTTGCGAATCAATCGTACCTTGTAAAGGTTATCTGCCAAAACAAACTCGGCATCTCCCACTCGTGTTATGTTAAGCTTAATTTTGCAATAATCCTGCAAGAGTTTTGTCGCTAATTCTTGAGAACTCTGGCAGGGTTCAGCGTCGCTTTAAGCTTAACATCGCACTAGTAAGTTATTTCCGGTAACACTAATTAGTGTCTGTCCGAAAATGGAGTTTTCGGCCAAACACTAATTACAACTTTCAAAACATAGCGATAACGGTATAATGTTAAATCTTTAACTTATTGGTAAACTTTTGTTAAAGGTGTCTTTTTTTTTAATAGGTTTGTTTTGTAACAATTAAACTAAAACACAAAATGAAAAAAACTTACAAATTAATTACCGCGTTTATCGTGCTTCTCAGTCTGGTAACGTTAAAGATGGGAGCGCAACTTTCCGGCGTTGTAACAATTGACGCAACAGCCCCTGCTTCTGCAACCAATTTTACGACTTTCACTAGTCTGGCTTCGGTATTAAACGCGCTTGGTATTTCTGGCCCGCTCACAGTAAATGTGGTTACAGGCACTGGTCCTTATGTAGAACAAGTTAATTTTACGTCGGCTCCTGGTGTTTCTGCTACCAATACCATTACCATAAACGGAAATGGTAATACCATTACATTTGCCAGTACAAACTTTGCCGCAGCTTGGACCATTGGTTTGCAGAGTGCTGATCGTATGAATTTTAATAACCTGAATGTTATCGGTACAGGATCTAACGCTTATCCTGCCATGCTTTCGGCAGGTGCAGACTACAACTCTTTTACCGCATGTACATTTTCAGTAAATGCCAATTTAACAAGTACTAGTCTTATACCAGTTGTAATAAGTGCACTTAACACTAGTTACAGTTCGTTCGGAATTAGCGGTAGTTATAATACGTTTACTGGCTGTACTATGCTTAACGGTTTTCACGGTATTTCTATTTATGGCCCTTTTTCCGCCCCATTCATTACAAATAATACCATTCGAAACTGCACCATACAAGATTTTCACCAGGCAGGTGTTTACGCTACCTACGGTTCATTTTTAACTATTAAAAACAATATTATTGAGCGCCCTTTAAGAACGATTTCCACAACGTGTTATGGAATCTATTCTTGGTATCAAGCTAGTTCTGTTATAGAACAAAACAGAATACAAAAATTATTCGATGCGATGTTGATGAGTACTAATCAATGCTTTGGAATCTCGGCCTATTGGAACGTAATTAGCGGAGGGACTAATAGAAATGTTGTTAGAAATAATGTTATTTCAGATATTAAACATAATGGTACAATTTATGGTATTTATGCCTTATACCTTGATGGTTTTGTATATCACAACACTATTTCGCTAGATTACACACCTTCTACGTCCACTAGTCTTACCTATGGTTTATTTTCTTATGGCTTAAATGGTTATGACATGACTTTACGAAATAATCTTGTCTCCATTTCTCGCGGCGGCACAGGTACTAAGTATGGCGCTTACTTTATATCAGGAAATCTTTCATCTAACAACAATAATATTTATATGAATGCTGCCGCTGGTACAAATTATACCGGTTATTTTAGTGCACTTCCTACAAATACTACTTTAGCGGCGTTTCAAGCTTTGGGCACAGATGCAAATAGTTCTTCTATTGATCCTGTCTTTACAAATATTGCTACCAACAATTTAATTCCAACTTCAGCAACCTTAAATAACACGGGTGTGCCTGTAGGTGTAGCAACAGATATTGCTGCCTTGTTACGTTCAGGAACTACTCCTGATATTGGTGCACATGAGTTTTTAAGTGCGAATTGCGCTGCGGTGCCAACTGCAAGTTCACTCATAACACCTACTTTCGCACTTTGCCCGGGCGAACAGGCCAATCTTCAAATATCAAATTATACAAGTGATCTTGGTGTTACTTACCAATGGGTTACTTCGAATTTGTCAGCTGTAGGGCCATGGACGGTTGTGCCGGGAGCAAATTCTGTGCAATACCTAACGCCAGGTATTTTTGCAACCACGTATTACGGAATATCAATGACTTGTTCAAATGCACTAGGAAGCAATACGGTTTCAGGCATTTTGAATGTGGCAGGAACTACTACCAATTCCGTTCCCTATTTAGAAAACTTTGATCTGGTTCCTTTTCCTAACAAACTGCCAAACTGCTCCTGGTCTGCTCCAAATTTAGGATCAAGTGCTTTAGTTAACACAACATCGAATACACTTGGCAGAACGCCACGTTCAGGTTCTAATTTTGCTGTATTTTTTTACTTACCGGTGGGTGCTAATTATTTTTACACAAACGGCATAGCTTTAGAAGCAGGGATTACTTATTCTGCCTCCGTATGGTATCAAACAGAATATTTCGGGTACAATAACTTTAGCGACCTTTCCATCCTTTATGGCACCACGCAGACTCCAACAGGTTTAGTTCCTATTGCATCTACAAATGGCCCGGCTGTGAGTAACGTTTATAAGTCTTTGTCCAATACGTTCACCGTAGCAACAACAGGACTTTATTACATTGCCGTTAGAGCAACTGCTGGATCAGGTTCAGCGCAATTTTTAGTTTGGGACGATTTAGCAATCACCGCACCTTGTTCTGTGAACTCACCAACAGTAGTGTTAGGTGCGAGCAATACAAGTGTTTGTGCTGGTGCTCAAATTGTTTTAACTGCTAGTGGTGCAGATACTTATACCTGGAATACAGGCGCAACTACAAATATCATTACCGAAACAGCTGGAGCATTCACTAACTATTATGTAATGGGAAGCTCTTCTTTAAGTGGCTGTACAAGTATTGTTAGCCAAATGATCACTATAAACCCTTCACCAACTGTTTTGGTTTATGCTACTAACCCAACGGTATGTGCTGGTCAGTCTACTATGTTAAATGCTTTAGGAGCAGCGAGTGCTTCTTCTTATACCTGGAGTACAAATGCTAACGGATCATCTATCAGCGTTTCTCCAGCAGTACCAACAACTTATACGGTGTTAGCTTCTAACAGCTTTGGTTGCATAGGTATGGCATCACAGGCAATCGCTGTAAATGCTCTTCCTACTATTGGTGTTGCAAGTTCTCAGGCAAACACCATGTGCGCTGGCGAAACACAAGTTTTAACGGCTACAGGTGGTGTTACTTACATGTGGATAGTAAGTGGTACAGGTGCTGTGATGCAGGGAAGTCCTATTAATATTAATCCTACTTCTACCACTGTTTACACAGTAACGGGTACAAATGCTAACGGTTGCGCTAATAAGGCAACTATCACACAAGATGTTTCTGAATGTACAGGTTTAACTAAAAATAAGTTATCAAGTGCAAACATTTATCCTAATCCTACGTCAGGTGAAGTAACTATTGAATTAAATAACACTTCTGAAAAAACCATTACAGTAATGGATGTTACAGGAAGAATGATTTCTTCAAGCACGAGTGCTTTAGAAGTTGTTCAGGTGAATTTGAGCAGTCTTTCTAACGGCGTTTATTACGTTAAAATTCAATCAAGCACTTCTATTGAGGTGGTTAAAGTTGTGAAACAATAATTTAAATCTTTTTATTCTAAAGCCTCTTCTCTTTTGAGAAGGGGCTTTTTTGTTAATTGAGTGTTTTTAACGTGGAGAGGGGATGAGGTGAATGTTTATTTTTTGAGGTGATACGTTCGCTTAGAATGTTAAAAATGGAATCAGATAGTGAGATTTAACAAAAATTTAATACGTTTGATGATATTAACTAACCCCTCACAAGACATGAAAAAAAACTACCAATCCGTTAAAACCTTTAGTGTGTTGCTAATTTTGCTTGCTACACAAGCAGGTGCACAATTATCAGGAGTTGTCACCATCGACAACGGCTCACCGTCTTCGGCGAGTAACTTTACAAGTTTTACGGCTTTTGCGGCTGTAATTAACACAGCGGGTGTTAGTGGCCCATTAATAGTGAATGTTGCAGCTACGAGTACAGTTTATAATGAGCAGGTGAGCTTTATTCAGGCGCCTGGTATTTCGGCAACCAACTCGGTAACAATCAATGGGAATGGCCGTACAATTTCTTTTAACTCGGCGGCCTCAGCAAATCCTCACACTTTGGTGCTTAACGGAGCAGATTTTATGACCTTTAATAATCTGAACATTGTTGGTCTTGGTACTTTTGCCCTGACGGTGCATTTATGGAACGGAGCAGATAACAACCGGTTTAGTACCTGTATTATGAGTTCTCCTCTGAATGGAATTAGTACTACGCAGGTTCCTTATTCTATATCGGGCTCAGCAACATCTGGAACAGGTTCAGGTTCTGACGCTGGAAATAATAACATAGTAACTACCTGTACGATTAGCGGTGGTTATTATAACACAATGATCTATGGGCGTACATCAGCTCCTTTCAGTACCGGTAATCAGGTTTTAAATTCAAGTTGTGTTGATTTCTATTTTTATGGAATGTATAATGCCTATGCTCAGCTTACAACCTTTAAAGGCAATGTGATTGAACGTATTAATCGTTCAACGCTAACGACGGCTTATGGGATTTTTTTAACTACAGGTACCCTGGATGCTATGATTGAAGGAAATCACGTCCGCAGACTTTTTGAACAAGCTTTAACTGCCGGTAACACGGCATTTTGTATATATGTTTTGGCCGGAGCAAGTCAGGGCCGTGAAAATTACATCCGTAACAACGTTGTTTCAGATATTAAATCAGGAAGTGGTCTTATTTATGGGATCTATAGTCTTAATTACGCTTTCACTATTATTGATCACAACACCGTTGTATTAGATGAAGCAGTGGCAACAGCAGGAACTACTTATGGGATTTATGCACATGGAAACGGAACTAAGATTAGAAACAACTTGGTGTACGTTAGCCGCACGGGTACTGGGTTAAGAGCTTGTCTTTATGTTGCGAATCCAACAAACATGGTAGTTAACTACAACGTATTAAATATGCTCTCGGTAGGTACCGGAACAGCATTAGCATCAAATGGTACAGCTTTTGCAACTTTAGCAGCCTGGCAAACAGCTACTGGAAACGACATGAACAGCAGCACGGCTTTACCGGCATTCAGCAATCCATTAGCCATGGATTATACTCCAACTTCTGCAGCAGTGAATAACCTATGCGCACCGGTGGGTGTAACAACAGATTTTAACAATGTAGCGCGAAGCCCTTTATTCCCTGATCCGGGCGCATACGAAATTTTCAACACCATCTGTTCAGGAATACCGGGAGCAAACAGCTTTACAGTGCCTACAACAGTTTTTTGTCCTGGCGCAACAGTAGACCTGGCATTACAAAACAGTAATTCATACCTGAATACAAACTATGCAATTGCCTGGCAAACTTCTACCAATTCAGCGGTAGGGCCATTTACAACCATTGCAACCGCCACATTAAACGCATACACTGTTCCTAGTGTAACGCTTGACGCTCATTACAGAGCAATTATTACCTGCTTAAGCGGAGGCTCTTATACAACAACTTCACAGTTTGTGGATATGGCAGCAACTACAACCAGCGCCGTTCCTTACGATGAAGGATTTGAAAACTTTTCGCAAAACAAATTGCCAAACTGTAGCTGGAGTGCAAGTAATATGGGAGGAACAACCTTAACCTATTCAACCCCTGGATCTAATTACAGGGCTCCGCGCACAGGAAGTAATTACGCTTCTTTTTTTAGGACCCCTTCTGGCACTAGTTATTTTTACAGCAATGGTATTCAATTAACAGCGGGTGTAACTTATTCGGCCGGTATCTGGTTTATACAGGAAACAGCAAATTTTAACAACTGGGATTTATCCTTACAGTTTGGCACAAGTCAAACTCCTTCGGGCCTTACCAACATCGTGTCGTCAAACGGCACCTTAACGCCTCAACTGTACACATTACTTTCTGATACTTTCCAGGTTCCGTTATCAGGACTTTATTACATTGCTATCAAAGGAACTTCAGGTGGCGGTGTTGCGCCTTATCTATCCGTGGATGATTTATTCATTACTACTCCTTGTGAGAAAAACGGACCAAATTTAGGACTTAGCGTAAGTGCGGCTACCATTTGTGCGGGACAAACTGCCAACCTTACCGGATACGGTGCAAACGGCTATTCATGGAATACCGGGCAAACCTCACCTGTAATTACTGTTGCACCACTTTTCCCAACTACCTATATTTTAGTGGGAGCTCATACACTGAGCGGTTGTACTAAAACACTCACACAATTTATAGATGTGCAACAATCTCCTGCTGTACAGGCTTATATTAACGGACCAACGGGCTGTGCCGGCAAGCCGATTAATTTGTCAGCCTCGGGTGCAGTTACGTATTTTTGGAACACAGGAGCGAATGTAAGTTCTACAATTGTTTCGCCAACCGTTACAACAACTTATTCTGTTGTGGGAACCAACAATATCGGGTGCTCTACCATAGCATCCATACAAGTTACCATTGCACCTGCTCCGAATGTAACGGTGCCAAGTCCGGCTATTTTTGTTTGTAAAGACGATCAACTTACTTTAACTGCAAATGGTGCTGCCACTTATCAATGGTGGGTGAGTTCTGCCATTGTGTATTCGGGCAATCCTATCAGCATCAATCAAACCAGCTCTTCCACTTATACTATTTTAGGTTTTGATGCAAAAGGCTGTGAGGGTAAAACCTATTTAACGATTGATGTAAGCGATTGCACAGGTTTAAATACCATTACCAAAGCAGATGCTGTTAAAGTTTATCCTAATCCTGCTACCGGTATTTTTGTAATTGAATTACCTGCAATGGCTCAAACGGTTGAGATCTCAGATGTGACAGGGCGTATTGTTTTATCGCAATCTGAAGTAGCGTCTAAATCCAGCTTCGATATCAGTACGCTTGCAAATGGCATTTATTATGTAAAAGTAGCTACTGAAAATTCTACGGAAGTAATTAAAGTTGTAAAAAACAATAATTAAGCTTTTGAGAAAAAACTCTTTCGCATAGTGGGAGACTTTTTAAACACTTAGTAAAAGTTAAATATTAATCATTCAAATCAAAATCACATGGATACTACATTTATATCAAAACAATGGGCGGATTTCAAAAAAAATGTGTCTTCAAAGAGGCATCTTTTTGTTATTGCCGCAACCCTGACTGCAACTCAGATGAGCGCTCAGCAATCTTACACATTCACAGCGGCCGGAGCGAGCGGTAACGCTGGTCCCACCCTTGGGCAGATAACAACTGCTTATGCGTTGACGAATTTAAACGGGAGTGTTACCATTGGTTCGCCGGGCATTCAGTTATTCACTATTCCCTCTACAGGAGCGTATGCTGTTGAGGCATACGGGGCACAAGGCTTTGGTCTTTCGGGCGTGGGAGGCCGTGGAGCCAGAATGAGTGGGGAATTTAATTTCACCGCAGGTCAGATAATAAAAATCGTGGTTGGCCAGCAAGGTTCTATACCAGTGCTTGTGACCTACAACGCTCAATACAGTGGCGGTGGAGGAAGTTTTGTGACAGACAATGCAAATGTTCCTTTTGTAGTTGCCGGTGGTGGCGGTGGAAACTGGAGTGCTGCTCTGTCGGCAGTTAGCGACGCCCCAATTACAACAAGTGGCAACACCGGCACAGGTGTGGGCGCCACAGCAGGAGTTGGTGGTACTGGCGGCTCAGGCGGTACTGATATAAGTTTTGCTGATGGTGGTGCTGGTTTTACAGGTAACGGCTTAGGAACCGCAGGAGGCATTTCTTTTGTAAATGGCGCGGGTGGTGGTTTTACCACTTCGGGAATTGGTGGGTTTGGTGGCGGTGGCGGAACAAGCAGTTTTAACAACCGCAGATGCGGCGGTGGTGGCGGCTATAGCGGTGGTGGTGCCGCGCAAGGTGCAACAACAGGTTTTCCGGAAGCCGGTGGTGGTGGTTCTTACAACGCAGGAACCAACCAAAGTAATTCCGCAGGTGCAAACACGGGCGATGGTACGGTAGTAATTTCCAAATTATGTAATGTGACCTTATCCGCTGGAACAAATCCGATTTGTTTCGGTAAAAATGTAACGTTGTCTACGAATGCATCTGCTCCAATTGCATGGAGTACGCAAGGCTCGGGAGCTTCCATTGTCGTTTCTCCTACAGTAACAACTACATATACCGTTTCAGGAACAGGACAAGGAACGCTTGTGTGTATTGGTACCGCTGCTATCATTGTAAGTGTAACGCCTTTACCGGTAGTTTCAGCCATGGTAAATCCTCCGCTTCTTTGTGTGGGTAAATCTGCTACCGTTACAGGAGCAGGAGCCATTACCTATACTTGGAATAACGGACCAACAGGCGTTAATGCGCAATTGAGCCCTGCTGTAACTACAGTTTATAATTTTTTAGGAGCAGATGTGTTTGGCTGTGTTAATTCAGGAACTGTTTTGGTGAACGTAAGTACAAACACCTTAACGGTATCGTCCAACACAACTATTTGCGATGGAAAAAGCCTTAATATCGCAGCAAGCGGAGCGTCCACTTATACCTGGAGCACGGGTGCCGGACTTTCAGCCATTTTCGTAAGCCCATCTTTAACTACTGTTTTTTCAGTGCTTGGCACAGATATTAATAATTGTGTGCTTAGCAATAGCTTGTCTGTAACTGTAAATAGCCGTCCAACGGTTATTGCTTCTTCAGATAAAGATAATGTTTGTAAAGGTGAGTCCGTAACACTAAGTGCAACAGGTGCGGCCAATTATGTATGGCAAAATGTTATCACAGGAATAGAAAATGGAGCCTCCATTACCAAAACACTTTCAATCGATGTTCCCTATACTTATACTGTTACGGGTACAGATGCTAATGGCTGCAGCAAAAGCAGCGTAGTGGTTGTACAGGTGAACAGATGCACAGGGGTAAATGAAGAAAAATCGAAAACTTCGTTTGCTTCTCTTTATCCGAATCCTAACAGCGGCTCTTTTACAGTAGAATCTGTAGGAGGTGTTGAGTCCATCGCAATCACTGATTTAGCAGGTAGAGTTCTTGCAAGCTATTCTTCCAACACAGAAAAAACAGAGGTTAACATGAATGCTTTTGCAAATGGAATTTATTATGCGAAAATTCATACTGGCAATTTTGTTCAGGTTATTAAAGTTGTAAAACAATAATTTAATCTTTTTATTCTAAAGCCTCTTCTCTTTTGAGAAGGGGCTTTTTTGTTGAGTTAAAGACTAAACCATCTGCTGTTGAAAAAACAGCTCGTGTTCTATTTTTCGAGGTCCAAAGATCTTATTCCGAGATACGAGGAATCTGCTAGTGCGGCGGCAACCGCGATGCCCGGCCACGATGCCGACCACGACGCGTTGCATGGGCCCTGGGTGGCTTGTGCGCTGGCAGATTCCTCCTTCGTCGGAATGACACTTAAAGGATGAGCAGCTTTTTGTGTCCGCCGAGAGCCCTCCCAAATATTATTTATTCAATTTATAATTCATCAGATGTCGCCCACTAAATCTATCGGAATTAACTATTACTTAAAAATCAGCCCAACTAATTTCACTCATTAGTAGTGTTTGATTAGATTTTGATGCCTGTTAATATCTAAAATATTTAGAAGTGCCTGAATTTTGTAAATAGGTCGCTTGATTGATAACTACAGGGCCGTTTATCGAATTGAACCTAAAAAGTTAAAACTTAAATATTATTTAATATTTGTATAATGTTGCGTTTTTTTTTATAAGTTTGTTTAAATAATAAATTAAACGTACGTACAAATGAAAAAAATCTACAAACCTTTAAAAACGCTCACGGCTATCTTTAGCTTAGCAGCAGCTAGCTTTCAGGCTCAGACTTATTGTATACCTACAGTATTTTCTCCTTTGGTGGATGACGAAATTGGATATGCTCGTTTTGGAACTATGACCAATACTACAACTTGTGGTCAGGCAGGTACAGGACCAGGCTCATTTGCAGGTGGTTATGCCAATTACACTGGGTCTGCAGGAGTTCCTAATACAGCAGGTTCTATTTCTGCTCCTGTTTGTATCATGGGGCTAACTTATCCACTTGAAATAGGTCTTACCATGTGTAATTCCTTTGCCTATAGCGGAATTGTTGGAGCTTTTATTGATTATAATCAGAACGGTGTTTTTGATCCTGCCGAATTGGTTTGGACAAGTCCATTTTTTGCTGGAGCTCTTCAGCCGGCTTTCAATATCCAGGCTACAAACATTACAATTCCGATGACGGCTTTACCTGGCTTGACACGTTTGCGTTTTTGGCAATCTGAAACTAGTTTCATGAACGGTCCTTGTGGTTCTATCACTTGGGGTGAGGTAGAAGACTATGCAATAAATATAGTTGCGCCGGCACCTTGTGGTGGTGTTCCTGCTGCAAATTCAGTAGTTGGGCCAGCAATCGCTATTTGCCCTAATTCATCGGCAGCACTTTCACTTGCTAGTAGTTATACAAACGTTGGTATTACTTATCAATGGCAAAGCTCTACCTTATCAGCGGTTGGGCCATTTTCACCTATCGCAACGGGTACACTTCAGTCATTCGCAACACCTAATCTTACAGTGAATACATGGTATAACGCTGTTGTAACCTGCACGGTTACTGGTGGCCAATTCACAACCACTTCTAACCAGGTGATGATAAGTCCTGTAACTACAAACACAGTGCCTTATTACGAATCGTTTGAAGGTATTACAGCTGCAAATAAACTACCAAATTGTTCGTGGGCAGCAAGCAATTTAGGGCCGGTTAATCAAACCTACATCGTTTCTAACCCACAAGGACGTACGCCTCGTACAGGAACTAAATTTGCATCTTTCTATTACTTGCCAGCAGGTACAAATTATTTCTATACAAATGGAATTTTCATGACTGCCGGAGTTACTTATTCTGCTGCATTATGGTATCAAACAGAATTTTTTGGCTACAACAACTGGTCAGATCTATCTATCATGTATGGTACAACACAAACTCCAACAGGACTTGTATCTATTGCCTCCACTAACGGACCAGCAATTAGTAATATTTACAAATCATTATCGAATACGTTCCAGGTTCCAACAACGGGACTTTATTATGTGGCTATTAAAGGCACAACAGGATCAGGTAATGCACCCTATTTAACATGGGATGATCTTTCTATCACTATTCCTTGTACAGCAAATTCTCCAAACTCACCAACTATTGCTTTAACAGTTAACAACACAACTATTTGTGCAGGTGAGAATGTAAATCTAAACGCTTCAGGCGCCAGCACTTATACCTGGAATAACGGATCTAATGGAGCAAGTATTTCTGATATGCCTGCTATGACAACCACTTACGTCGTAATGGGAACAAACGGCCTAACAGGATGTATGAGCACAGCAAATCAAATCGTTACTGTGAATGCTACTCCGGTTATTTATGTAATCGCGAATACACAAAGTGTTTGTGTTGGATCATCTGCTAATCTTCAGGCGATCGGTGCTTCATCGTATGCATGGAGTAATAACACAACAGGATCTAACATTACAGTATCTCCATCTGTGCCAACAGTTTATAGTGTGCTTGCAACAGGCACTAATGGTTGTGTTGGAACAGCTACTCAGGCAATCGGTATTTATCCTGCGGTTACGGTATCAGCTGCTACCAGCCGTCCTAGCGACATGTGTATCAGTGAAACCACACAATTAACAGCAAGTGGAAACGGAGTATCTTTCCAATGGACTTCAGACACTTCTCCATTCGTGTTGGTAGGAAATCCGGTTACAGTATCTCCAAGCTCTACAAGTGTATTCACGGTGGTTGCTACAAGTGCTAGCGGTTGTCACAAAAGTGCTACGGTCGTTCAAAACGTAAGCGCATGTACTGGCATCACAGAGCAGGCAAATTCCAGCTCTTTAAATGTTTATCCTAATCCAACTTCTGGAGAATTATCAGTTGCTTCAAACAACACTTTATCTAAAACAGTTGAAGTAGTAGATGTTACAGGTAAAATTGTTTCTTCTTCTACAAGCTCTATGGAAGTGGTAAAACTTAACATTAAAGACCTTTCTAGCGGCGTTTATTATGTGAAAGTTTATTCTAACAATACAGTAGATGTGTTGAAAGTTGTAAAACAATAAATTTAGAATTCGTTTTAATAGAAAGCCCTCCTTTTTAAGGGGGGCTTTTTTTGTTCCAAAAATTTACCGGGCCAAAACCTAATGGTAAAGTTTGGGAATATAAGAAATTGCTGTACTTTTATTTTAATCACACCTCACACATTATGAAAGTAAAAATCACGAGTATATGGACACCCATAACTTTTGGGATAATCTTTATTGCAATTCTTTCGGTTTTAAAATTGCTTGATATTTTAGATGAAGAGAAAATAGAGGTTATGTCTTTTATTTTGGGCATTATCTTAATGTTCTTTTATTTTCCACGATTGGCTTATGTTGTCATAAAAAAGGATCATCATAATATGGAAAACATAATTAATTAGGTTGGAGTTTTTAATATTACTCGTTGAGTAATTACGCAAAACCGCATACCTGCGTAATCTGTTTAATCTGCGGCTTATTTTCAACGATACCGCGGCTCTGCTACGGGATAATTCATTTGCTCACAGCGTTAAGAAATAAATGTGAAGAGAGGCTTATTGCATCTCGGGCATTCTTTGTTCGAGTTAGAAGCGATCTATTCTACCGTAAAAAATTTATACGATTTTGCACCATTTAGCTGGGCATCGAAGTTAACGTCCATTAAAAACTTCGATCCTACGTCTGCCGTTTTAAGAATGTCTTTAAATGCATCGCTAAAAGTAATTGATTCACTGCTGGCCATAACTACTTTGCCATTTATTCTGGCAACCAGTTCTATAGAAACCGATTTAAAGTCTGTGGGATGGTCAGGAACAAGATCATCTAATAAGGAAACTTCTGCCAGTTTCGCTTTTGTGATTTTTCCCATGTCTTTAGAAGTTGTTTGGGAAAAAATGGCGGTTGAAAGGAGCAGGAAAAATAGGACAACGTAATTTTTCATGACTATAGGTTTAATATTCAATCAAAGATATCATTATTTATTAACAATCAAAGGTTATTATGCTTTTAATAGTGTGGATACAGTCAATTTTAGGCTTTAAAACTACAAAAATCAGAGCAAGCTGTTTGCAGCTGCTGATTAGAGTGTAGTGTAAATTGTTGTTAATAATCACTAAAACAGATAGTTATACTTTAAAAAGCGCTTCTATTCTCTAATTGCGGGTAAAATGCTAACTTTGCAATTCATTACTTAAAAAATAGAATTATGGCATTTGAATTACCGAAATTAAACCACGCGTTTAATGCATTAGAACCTCATATTGATGCAAAAACAATGGAGATACATCATGGTAAGCACCACCAGGCTTATGTAACCAATCTTAACAACGCGATTAAAGATACCGATGCTGAAAAACTAAGCATAGAGGAGATTTGTAAAAACATTTCCAAGTATCCTGCGGCTGTTAGAAATAATGGCGGCGGACACTATAATCACTCTTTGTTTTGGGAAATTATGGCACCGAATGCAGGTGGCGTTCCTTCTAACGAAGTAGGAAAGGCAATTGAAACAGATCTTGGTGGATTTGAAAAATTTAAAACAGATTTTGCCGCAGCTGGTGCCACACGTTTTGGAAGCGGTTGGGCATGGTTATGTGTAAAAGCAGATGGAAAATTAGCTATTTGCAGCACTCCTAATCAAGATAATCCTTTAATGGATGTTGTAAACGATTGTAAAGGTACGCCTGTGTTAGGGATGGATGTGTGGGAACACGCCTATTATTTAAATTATCAAAACAGACGTCCTGATTACATGACTGCATTTTTTAATGTGATCAACTGGAATAAAGTGAATGAACTGTATTTAAAAGCAAAAAAATAAAAATTTATTTTAGAATTTAGAAAGCCATCTTGTTTTTGCAAGATGGCTTTTTTTAGTTCGTTAAACTTTGGAAAGGTTCTGGGAATTAGAAAAGACCTTTCGCTTTGTCAAGTGCGCTTTGCAAACCTTCCAGCTTACTTCCGCCCGCTTGCGCGTAGAAGGGCTGACCGCCACCACCACCATTGATTTCTTTAGCAAGGTTGCGGACAATATTTCCAGCATTCAGGTTTTTTTCTTTGGCAAGCGTTTCATTGATGATCAAAGAAATGCTTGGTTTGCCGTTTACTTCTGCGGCAAGCACACAAATTAAATTTGGCACTTCATTCTTAAGTTCGAATAATAGATTTTTGATCTCCTCTGCGCTGTCAAATCGAATAAGGCGTGAAATAAAGTTTACACCATCCTTTTTCTCGATATTAGCAACAAGCTCTTTTTTAAGAGTAGCAGCTTTTTCTTTATACAAAGAAGCTAATTGTTTTTGTAAAGCATGGTTTTCTTCGATCAGTCCAGCCACACCTTTAGAGATATCGCGTGGATTTTTCAAAAGAATTTTAACGTCTTCGATGAGTTTACTTTGGTTATCAAAAAATTCTTCCGCTTTAATGGAAGTGATTGCTTCGATACGACGAATTCCAGCAGCTACAGCACTTTCGCTGCTCAGTTTAAAGAAGCCTATTTGTCCTGTAGATGTTACATGTGTACCACCACATAATTCAACGGAGTATTTTTTATCAATGGTCACCACGCGAACAACATCCCCGTATTTTTCGCCGAACAAAGCCATGGCTCCTGTTTTTTTAGCTTCCTCAATAGGCAGAAGTTCCGTTTTGCAAAGGATGTTCTGACGAATTTTTGTATTCACCATTTTTTCAATGTGCTGCAATTCTTCTTCCGTTATTTTTGAAAAGTGAGAAAAGTCAAAACGCAAATGTTCATCGTTCACTAAACTTCCTTTTTGTTCTACATGAGTTCCCAGTATGTTGCGGAGAGCTGCGTGGAGCAGGTGAGTGGCAGAGTGATTGTTGCTGGTGTATAAACGTTTATCCTTATTTACTTTTGCATTAAATGTGGCGTTTAATTTTATAGGAAGTTTATTGCAATAGTGAATGATGACTCCGTTTTCTTTTTTGGTGTCCGTAATAGCAATGCTTTCGTTTATATTTTCAATAACTCCCGTGTCTCCAACTTGTCCTCCACTTTCAGCATAAAAAGGCGTCTGATTTAAAACAAGATGGTATTGTTCTTTATTTTTTGCTTTTACTTTCCGGTAACGAATGATCACCGCTTCACATTCCAAGTCGGTATACCCAACAAATTCCGTTTCCTTTTCCTGGCTTTCGGTGATGGCGCGATTTTCCTCCACGTAGATCCAGTCATCCGTATCCACGGCAGTTGCAGCGCGAGAACGGTCCTTCTGTTCTTTTAAATACTGGTCAAACATTTTTTCATCAATACTCAGGTCGTAGCCTCGGGCGATCAATGAAGTCAGATCCACAGGAAAACCAAATGTATCGTATAATTCGAAAACAATTTTCCCATCAATTACTTTTTTTCCAGCAGCAGTGGTATCAATACAAACCTGGTCAATGCGCTTTAAGCCCACTTCCAGTGTTTTATAGAAAGAGGTTTCTTCTTCACGAATTACTTTTTCAATCAGCGTTCTCTGAGCGTTTAATTCCGGGAAAGCGCCGCCCATTTGATGTGCAAGTGTGCGCACAATGCGGTACATGAAAGGCTCCCTTAAATTCAAACTTTGGTAACCATAACGAATAGCCCGGCGTAAAATGCGGCGGATCACGTATCCAGCGCCGGTATTGCCCGGTAGCTGACCATCAGCAATGCTGAAAGAAATGGTACGAATGTGATCAGCGATCACACGCATGGCGATATTTATTAATAATTGTTTTTTGTGTTTGTCTTCGTCTTCGGGCTTGTAGCGCAAACCGCTCAGCTCTTCTATTCTTTGAATAAGCGGTGTAAAGACATCAGAATCGTAGTTACTTTGTTTGCCTTGTAACACACGTACCAAACGTTCAAAGCCCATTCCGGTATCTACATGTTGTTTAGGCAGCTTAACCAAAGAACCATCTGCTTTACGCTCAAATTCCATGAATACATTGTTCCAGATCTCAATCACTTGCGGATCATCATTATTGACGCGTGAAGCACCAGGAATCTTTTTTCTTTCTTCATCACTTCTTCCGTCGTAATGAATTTCAGAGCAGGGTCCGCAAGGTCCCATGTCGCCCATTTCCCAGAAGTTGTCTTTTTTGTTTCCGTTTAAAATCCTGTCTTTGTTCACAAATTGTTTCCAGATATCGTAGGCTTCCTGGTCAACTGCTAAGCCGTCATCCTTACTCCCTTCAAACACAGTAACATATAAACGGTCTTTATCAATTTTATAAACTTCTGTCAACAATTCCCATGCCCAGGTAATGGCGTCTTTTTTAAAATAGTCGCCAAAGCTCCAATTACCAAGCATTTCAAACATGGTATGGTGATAAGTATCTACACCCACTTCTTCCAGGTCGTTGTGTTTTCCGCTCACGCGCAGACATTTTTGTGTATCAGCTATACGGGGGTATTTAATTGGCGAATTTCCAAGGAAAATATCCTTGAACGGCGCCATACCACTGTTGTTGAACATCAGAGTCGGATCTCCCTTCACTACCATAGGGGCACTTGGTACTATGTGATGCCCTTTGCTCTTAAAAAAATCCAGAAATGTCTGACGTACTTTATTGGAATCCATATGCTTTTAAAATGATTGGTGAAGATACTAAAATGTGAGGCTTTATAAAATAATAGTTTTCAATTTTGCGGCGATTTTGTATGCAAACGGACCTTTTTCTTAAGATGTTAAGGAAAGCGAAAAATAAAAATTTTTGGCTCTTTGATGACTTTTTTCGATGGCTATTTTTTTATTTAATCCCTATATTGCAGGCCATGTCAAAAGTAAGATATAGGTTTAATACCAAATCACTCACTTACGAAAAGGTGAAGATTACCTTCAAGCAGCGCTTTTGGCAATTCCTGTCGTATATAGCAACCGGGCTGGTTTTTGCAACGATCACGATCGTTTTGGCAAGGCAGTTTTTACCTTCTCCTACCGAGAAAAAGGGGAAAAGGGAGATTGAGGCTTTGCGTTTGCAGTACGAACTTCTGTATAAAAAAATGGATCAGGCCGAACAGGTTTTAAAAGACCTGGAAGACCGGGATGATAATATTTACAGGACTATTTTTGAAAGCGATCCGTTACCGAAAACCATGCGTTACGGTGGTTCGGGGGGCAGCGACAAGTACTCGATCTTTGACAGCTACGATAATTCTGACCTTTTGAAGTCAGCTACAGAGCGTATGGACAGGCTCTCGAAACAAATTTACGTGCAATCTAAATCGTTCGACGAGGTGGTGAATCTTGCCAAGAGCAAAGAAAAACTTATAGCTTCTATTCCAGCCATTATGCCGATAAATCAAAAAGATCTAGCACATGCTGTTACGAGTGGTTTTGGCTGGAGGACCCATCCCATCTACAAAACACAAGAGTTTCATCCGGGAATGGATTTTTGTGCAGAGCAGGGAACACTGATCTATGCCACGGGTGACGGTGTTGTGGACCGCGCAGATAACCTCGCTCAGGGATACGGAAATCACGTGGTTATAAATCACGGGTTTGGCTACCAGACTTTGTATGGTCACATGAGTAAAATTGCGGTACGGGCCGGACAAAAGATCATGCGTGGACAATTGATTGGCTATGTTGGAAGCACGGGACTGAGCACGGGGCCACACATTCACTATGAAGTGATTCGTAACGGAGAAAAAGTAAATCCGATCAACTATTATTACAATGATCTTTCGCCTCAGCAATATGAGATGTTAGTGGAGCTTTCGAAAAAAGTTTCACAGTCGTTTGACTAGGAAACTCCCATTGAGAGGTGGCCGCAGATTAAAGGGATTTCGATCATCACAGAAGAATTCAAAAGGTCTGTACTCAAAATTTCGACGATCTTATCCTAATTCCCCTTTATCCGCTCCAAGAGCAAAGAAAGATCTTTTGAGTTGATAGATTTAAATCTTCCCTGCTGGAGATTTATGGGGTAACCTTTTTTTATTTGTAGTTCGAAATTAAACACAAAAGCAGCTTGTGGCGTGTACCAGCCGCCGATTTGACCGAAACGCATGTCACTGAAAGTAGTGAGACTGTCTCGTTTATTCACGCAGTAATAGTTTTTTGAGAAGTGTATGAGGTCTTTCACTTCGTCAGTCTCTTTGTAAGGTGCGAGCAGAGAATCTCTCTTTAAGAAACGCTCCCAATGCAAGGTTGGTTCTTTGTCGAGAATAGAATAATAACCCACATAAAAATTACCATCGCTTTTTGCAACCGTGTACCAAAGTAGGTTGTTCATTGGCGTGGGCGTTGCTAGAAAATTTTGATGAGAAATTTTTTGCGAAACAAGATCTTTTTCGATGACGGAATTGACGTAAAGTTTTATTGAAATGGTGATGAGTAAATAAAGACAGCTTAAACCAAGTGCCGCATAAGCAATTTTTAAGCGTTTAGGATAGGCGTTTCTTCGAACAAGGAGTAAAGCTACAGAACCTATGATCATTGGGATGGCGAGCAAAGGGTCAAGAATAAACAAAGTATTAAAACTTACACGGTAATGACTGAAAGGCTCAAACCAGCCGGTGCCGTATGCCGTAAACGCATCCATCAAAATATGCAGGAAGAGCCCGCTGCCGATTAATACCAACCAACGCCTGAAAGAAACAGCGTGCGTGTTGTATTTCTTTTGAAAGGCAAACGCAAGCAGAGGCGTTATGATCAATGCAAAAAGTATGGAATGAGTAATTCCACGATGCACCAATAGTTCTCTGGCAGGATCGGTCCAAAGGCTTGTAATAACATCTATATCGGGAAGGTTATTCGCCAGTGCACTGATGAGCATGGCTTTTTTACCGAGTCTTTTTCCTGCGATTACTTCTCCGAGGCAAGCACCAATAACGGTATGTGTAAGTGAATCCATTTTATTTTCTTTTTTTAGGTTTTCTTCGCAACATTATAATATTGGCCACCGACCTGTGGAAAACATAAGCGGCCTTCATTTTGAGTTTGTCAAAAAATGAAATACTTTTTCTGAATTTTTCAAGGTCTACGATAGAGCAGCTCGTCTTAAGAATATCTTCCATGTGGGTAGAAAAGCTATGAATGAAGCGTTTATCAAGGATGTCACAGTTTAACTCGATGCTGATGTAGTGGCTGAGAAAATTGAGATTGTAAGAACCAATAGTAGCCCAGGTATCATCCACCATCATGGCTTTGCCGTGAAGCACGGAATTTTGCCATTCGAAGAGTTCTATCTTATTGGCAAGATAAAATTCATACAGGTAATGTTGTGCAAGTTTAACAGAAGAAACATCAGAAACCCCTGCGAGGATGATGCGGATCTTTACGCCCCTTGCTTTTGCGAGTCGGAGGAGTTTACGGAAATTATTTCCTGGTAAAAAATAACTTGCCACAATGGTAATGGACGTTTCGGCCCGTGTAATGGCTTGAAGGTAGCTTTGGTGAATTTCGTTCTTTTGTTTTATAAAATCGTTCCTACGAAAACGGATGAGTTTGTCAGTGCTTTCTGTAGGCAGAATGCGCGTGTTGTTTTCCCAGAAGATCAGTTTATTTTTTCTTTTCTTTTTAAAAACAGAGTCACAAAGAAGATCAAGGTATTCACACACTGTACCTTCAATCAAAACAGCATAATCCAGCCAAGCTGCTTCTTCCGCTGTGCCAAAGTATTTATTGGCGATATTAATGCCGCCAACCAGCGCTATCTTTTTATCCGCCACCACAATTTTATGGTGAAGCCTTCTGGCAAAAAAAACACTTTCGGAAGAGAAGAGGGGAGAATACAAACGAAAATGAATGCCGGCTTCCATCAGTTCTTTTTCAACTTCTTTTTTAAATGGGAACGAACCGTAAGCATCCGAAAGTACAAAAACCTGCACGCCTCGTGCTGAGGCTTTTTTGAGGTTTTCCACTACTTTTTTACCGGTTTCATCTGTTTCAAAAATATAAGTCTGCAGGTGAAGAATGTCTTTACTGCCATCGATAATCTGCGCCAGAACTTCAAAATAGTCTTTCCCGCTCAAAACCAGTTTTATATCTTTTGCTTCGAGGTATTTTTTCATTTTGGTTAAGTTCCGGCATTCAGCTTAGGATACCTTTTTAAACAGAGTTAAACGATGCAAGGCGTTAATTTACTGGTATAAAGATAGGTAAAGATAGAATTATTGTTAACGTATTACATTGGCCCGCGATTTTAGTATTACATTTACATTAAAATTTTAAAAAATGAAAAAAGGGATATTAATAATAGGAGGAGTAATCCTGTTTGCGTTAATTGTTTTTATGATGTACAGAGGCTCGTACAATACGGCTGTCGGGTACCAGGAGAATGTGGATAAGGCGTGGGGAGATGTTGGCGCAACCTATCAGCGGAGAGCTGATTTGATTCCACAGTTAGTGGCAACCGTTAAAGGTGCGGCTGCGAATGAAAGAGGAATACTAACGGAAGTAACCCAGGCGCGTGCAGGCATTGTAAGTGCAAAAACACCAGAGGAAATGGATGTTGCAGGTAAAAAAATAAACACCGCCATTAACCTGGCATTTGAAGCGTATCCACAAATTCGTTCCACTGCTAATTTCAGCGATTTGCAAATGCAGTTGGAAGGTACTGAAAACCGTATTGCTGTGGCAAGAGAAAATTATAATGGTGCGGTTCAACAATACAATACGCACATTCGTGGATTTGTGAATAGCATGTTTTTAAATAAGGAAACATTTCCTAAAAAAGATCCTTTCAAAGAAAGCGCAGGGTCTGAAAATGCACCTAAAGTAGATTTTGAAGCAAAATAATTAAGATGCCATTTGCCCGCAATTTTTTTAATCAAAAAGAACAGACGCTTCTTGTAGAAGCGATTGGTAGGGCTGAGTTGCGCACTTCGGGCGAGATCCGTCTCCACCTCGATAATTTTTGTTTTGGAAACGAAGTAAAAGTTGCTCAAAAAGTTTTTGCAAGCCTCGGAATGCATAAAACCCAGGAACGTAATGGCGTTTTAATTTACATTGCTACTCTTAGCAGGAAAATCGCCATTATTGGCGACGAGGGCATTCACCAAAAACTGGGGACTGAATATTGGCAGAAACTTGTAGAGAAAATAGTGAGACAGTTTAAGGAGTCTACCCTTCATCAAGAAAAGGGCTCTGAGAAGGCAGAGGTGCTGGTAGCTTGTATTTTAGAGTGTGGGGAGCAATTATGCACTTATTTTCCTTTGAAGAGTGATGACAAGAACGAACTTAGTAATGAAATCTCTTTCTAGCATGAAGAAAATTATCCTTTTCATTTTCTTTGTTCTTGCAGGAATCGTAAATGCGCAGGTTGCTGATCGTCCGTCTCCACAAAGGTTATACAATAATTTATCTAAACAATTTCCTGATTTTTTAAGTAGTGCAGAGGCTGCGCAACTGGAAGAAAAGCTGGAGCAATTCAGCAATCAAACCTCTAATCAAATTTGTGTTGTGATCGTAGATGATCTCAAAGGCATGGATGCATCTTCTTATGCGTTTAAGATTGGAAATAGCTGGGGTGTTGGAAAGGCTGGTAAGGACAATGGTATTGTCATCCTCATTAAACCAACAGAGGCCGATGGTGGACGTGATCTTTTTATCGCAACCGGCAGAGGGCTTGAAGGCGCTATTCCTGATCTGGCAACGAAAAGAATTCGTGACAATGAAATGACGCCTTACTTAAAAGAAGGTCAGTATTATGCTGCACTGGATAAAGGAACCGATGTGTTGATGAAGCTTGCAAAGGGTGAGATTAACGTTCAGGATTATACGCGAGGTCAAAATAAGGGCGGAAGAAAGTTTCCTGCATTGATTATCATCATCATCGTAGTTATTATCCTTTTACGTAATATGTTTGGCGGCGGTCGCGGCGGCGGTCGCACTTTTTCCGGAGCTGGCAGTGCATTGTTATGGGGAAGTATGCTAGGAGGCGGTGGTCGCGGTTTTGGCGGCGGAAGTTCTTCCGGTGGTGGCTGGGGCGGTTTTGGCGGCGGTGGTTTCGGCGGCGGTGGCTCTGGTGGTAAGTGGTAATTCTTAAAGGATTAAAAAATAAAAAAAGAGGGTGTATCAGTAGTCACGTTTTCTTGTAGAACGTGCCCATTGAAATCGATAGGATCGTAAACAGGCAAAACGTCGATTATCAATAAACTTTTAAGTCTCTTGTTTCTTTATTACTTTTAAATTGCGTTTATTTCTTTTTCCTATTCTTAAAATCAGGATTACGTGAAAACTCAAAATCATCAACTTTAAAATTAAAAAGATCTTCCATTTCCCTGTCATTTAAATCGCCAAACATTGTGGATTGCCTTTTACCGACCATTTTTAGTAAAGGTGTAATAAAACGAAGCCTGTTATCTCCTTTTAATTCCCGGGTATCCGCGGTTATTTCTTTGCGTTGTAAGTGAAGTATATTAACACATGATTCAAAGTGTTTTAGAGCTTGTTTCTCAGACATAAACATAACGTCTGAAATACTTTGGTATCTTGGACTGTTATGCAACATATTAAGTTCGTCTTCCAAGTCAGCAACCTGGTTTTTTAAAACAGTATTAATAAATTTAAGTTTATCATTTGTCAAGTGATCGAGGTTTTCACTTTGTTTATGAATAATTTCAATTTCCAGTTTTAGTAACGTATGTAAATCCCCCTCCTGATAGGCGGATATTACTTTTTTCATCAACTCTTCCTTATCTAATTTGAGTGTTTCATCTGATTCAAGGTCGGGGTGCAGTAGTTTAGCCAACGACATATAAATGCTTCTTATACTCTTTTTCTGCAGAGTCTCTATTTCTTTTTGTTTAATTTCCGCTTCGAGTTGTTTTTTTGTTTTTTTTCTACTCTTCTTTTTGTTTGTGTTTTCGTGATTTAAGTTTTCAAATTGATCTTTCATTTCTGCCATCTTACGTGCAATTGATTCTTCACTCATATCTAGATCCGAAAAATCAACATCCATGCCAAATTCGTTTTTAAACATCTCTTCCATCATTTCTTTAAGTTCGAACATTTGTTCTGCTTCTTCTTCTGCGTAGGAGATTGGGTTAAGTGCGTCGTAAACTGCTTTTATTTCGGTGTCGGGAATAATATGTTGAAATGCATTTGTTAAGTTGGAAAGAATTAAAGCTGTGAGTTTTTCTTTGTTTGTTTTTGATAATTTTTCTTGCTGAAGAATGTCATAACACGCTTTGGCAAGTTCCACTAAATCTTCACCATAGCCCTTTTGCTGCGGCGCAACTCTGGTAGAAAAATAAACCGTTAGCGTATCAAACTTAGCTTCTTCACTTTTTATTTTTTCACGAATTTTTTCTAATTTTTGAATATATTTATTAAAAGCTAATTGCTCTTTTGATAAAACTTTATTTTTGGATGTTGATATAATTAACGGTTTATTTTCTTCTTTTAGAAAAGTCTCGTTAAAGGATCGAGAAGTTTTTTCCATGATTTATTTATTTATTTTTTTAGTTAAGAGTTACAAATATAATATTTTGGGTTCTAAAATAAGTGAAACTTTTTAGTGTTAATAAAAAGGTTGTATACATTGATATTCTGGCGCTGAGTGTTGAAAAATATTTTAATAAGTTTTAGATCGCTCTGTAGAGTTTAAAAACCTTTTAACGTCAACAAAACTTATGTTCTATTGATTGCCACCTGTTTGGATTGGAGCTGGATAAGAATGGCGGTGACCCTGTTAATAAAATTCAAATCTTTGGATTCATATCGGGAATAAAATTAGAAATAAATTTAATTACTCATTTTAAAAAATCACCGTCAACAATAAAGATCTTACATCCGTTATCATAGGTTGAAAGATGCGGATTTACGGGATCATCGCTTGTATGGTAACTCATTCCTTTTTTCAAAAGATGGTGTTCACCTTTTTTTAAATGTGTAACAAATTCACCTTCGAGGCAAAAAACAATATGTCCCTTACTGCACCAATGATCGGCTTTATATCTCGCTGAGTATTCAACCAGACGGACTCTTAATCCGTCGTACTGTTTTGTGCGCCAAAAAGAACCACCTGTCTCTCCTTTGTATTCTGTTGCGGGAAGTTTTTCCCACTCCGTTATTTCAAATGGTATCATTTTCGTTTACCTGAATGATTAAATTGGTTTGGTAAATCTATTTAATTTATCGGAGCCATCAACACCCATTTTGTTCGTGTCATTACTCAGATGAGCAATTATTTTACCGTTTCCATACATTGGCGATCAGCTATGACGTAATGTTTGGCCGAAAACTTCATTTTCGTCGTTGTGTCAAAAAAAGTAATCGCTCATTTACCCCAATAAACCTCACAATCATTTTTTTTAACACGCCTCGAAACTGAATTTTTCCATCCAAACACCTAGTTTTCGGACAGACACTATGTATAATTTAGTTGGAGAGTTGGTTAAATCAGAAACCCAGATGTCGTTTTCTGTCGAAGAGTTACCGGTAGGAGTTTATCTCGTGGAAATAAAAACACAAAAAGGAAAAAGCACTGTTCGTTTTATTAAAGAATAAGTTTTGAGGCAAACGCAATGAAAATACTCCGTGGTGATGCTGCGGAGTATTTTCATTGAAGCCTAAAGTAATTGGTGAGATTATTCTCCCCAACGGAACGAATCCTGTTGTAATCCAGCTAGATCAATGACCCGATCTATGACGGTTGCGGCAAGGTCTTCGAAATTTTTTGGGTTTGAATAAAAAGAAGGAGAGGCCGGACAAAGAATTCCACCCGCTTCGGTAACGGTTTTCATATTGTTGATGTGGATGAGGCTTAAAGGCGTATCGCGTGTAACGAGAATCAGTTTGCGTCGTTCTTTTAGCATAACGTCAGCAGCGCGTGTAATGAGATCGTTGCTGATGCCAGAAGCTATTCGGGCCATGGTGCCCATGCTGCAGGGACAAATGATCAGCGTGTTGTATCTTGCCGATCCTGATGCCATAGGCGAAAAAAAATCGTTTTTAGTGTAGATCTTAAATTTATAGTGTTCGTAATTGCGGTTACCCAATTCTAAAAACCAGACATCTTTAGCATTGTCACTGAATACAAGACTTACTTCTTCCAACTGATCCCCAAGTTTAGAGATCTTATCAAGCAATACTTTTGCGTAAATGCTCCCACTTGCGCCGGTAACGGCAATGGCTAGTTTATGTTTAAGGGGTTTCACTTTTTTTCGTTCTATCTAATGTATAAGTAAACATCAAAGTAAGGATATTGTTGTAAAGTCCCTTATTAAAAAAGCGTGCCACAGGATTAGGGTAAAAAATAGTAGATTTAGTTACTCCGTAATTCATTACAGAAGCAATTGAATTTGAACAGCGAAACTCAACACTAAAATTTTTAACCATGGTTCTTCCAAGGCCTATATTGACGCCTACCTCGTACTTCTTAAAGGTATAATCACTGGAAATATCAATGTAATTAAAATTTGCATTATAACTCACCAGGTAAGCTATGGAAGGACCAGCAGTGACGAAATACCTGGAATTGAGCATGTATCTGAGTGAAATCGGAAGATCTATGTAATTAAAATTCAGCCTGAAATAATTAAAATCAAACTTTGTAGGATTTTTCCAAGCTCCTTTCTGAGAATAGTAAAAACCCAGTTCCAGACTGGTTTTGGTATCGAGCCGGGCATTCACGGCTAATCCTGCAAAAATGCCAGGCTTTTTGTAGCCGTTGTAATTGTCGCCATGTACCTGACAAACGTTTAATCCTAAAGAGGGTTTAAGTTTAAATACGCCCGGTTTGTTGTCCTGCGCGCTGACTGCATAAAAGAGAAAAAGAAATATGCCGATCAGGAAACGCATGAAGAGTAGGGTTTAGAATTTGTAGCCAAAGCCAATGCCAACGGTGGTAATGGCCTGAAGTCTCGGACCATCTATTTCATTCTTGTCATTGTAAAGTCCGTCGCCATTCACATCACGCTTAACGATAATATCATCGTCATAAAGCATTTGGCAAATCACACTTCCAGTAAAATACTTGTTAATCTTCATAGTAAGCAGGTTATTGAAGATCACGTCGATGTTTCCGGGATTGTTTGTGTAATTTGAAAAGAGATCGAGGTAAGAATCAAGGTTCACATTTTTGAAAATGTCTTTTTTAAATTTCACGATCACCCTTCCTCCAAATTCGTAACGTACTTTTTTACCACGCGCTGTGACGTTACCATTGTCATCTACTTTAGCAGGCTCAACGCCATAAGCACCTTCGTCAGCAAGGTATTGTCTGTTTACGAGTGTAATTTTACCAGCTGCCGGAGCAACGGTAATAGAAAAATAATCAACCGGTTTGTAAGAAAGACCCAAGGCCAATTGAATATACCCAGGTGAATTGAAATCGGAGGTGGCGCGGCCCTGAACGGTATCACCGGCATATTTATAACCCGGTGCGAATTGAGTGCGGTAATCGGCTTGCATGGTGTAAAACCAGTATTTTTTAAAAGCCAGCAACTCATATTTGGAAAGCGCAAAAAGCTGATCAATGTTTTTACGGTATTTTGCCTGACCTGGTTTTAAGATACCGTATTGCGCATCCAGTTTGTTAGTCCATTCCTCAAAAGCATCTCTTTTATAAGTGGCATTGAAGTTTAAAATCCCATTAACGGCTGTGTTATTTTGACCACCACCCTGCCAGTTACTCAGGGAAGTTTTAGTGCCATTGATGCCGAAAAAACCTGAAGTTTTCCAGGAGGTATCACGCGTTTGCGGACGAATAGAATCCTGGCATTTTGAGACTTGAAATAAAGAAAACGCTAATAAAAAGGTAAATAATTTATGCATAAACAACGGTTTTGTTAAGCGGTAAAATTAAGAAATTTCAACTCAATTGTCAGTATATTCTTTTACAACGTTGTAAAGAGTATCGCGTTGAACAGGCATTTTTCCAACAGCTTTAATCATATCTACTAATTCCTGTGTGGATAATTTCGGGGTCTGCTCTTCTGAGCCAGCCATACTGTAAATTTTGGTAGTATCGTCAATAGTTCCGTCCAGATCGTCAGTTCCAAAATTGAGAGAAAGTTGCGCTGTATTTCTACCGATCATGGCCCAATAAGCTTTAATATGAGGGAAATTATCGAGGTAAATTCTGGCAACTGCATAGTTACGCAGATCTTCAATTACACTCACTTCGGGCACATTGGCCATTTCGTTTTCTTTGTTGCGAAATTTAAGTGGAATAAAAGCATTAAAGCCGTTGGTCTTATCCTGCAGCTGGCGGAGACGATCCATGTGATCGATGCGGTGCTCAAAAGTTTCAACATGTCCGTAAAGCATGGTGGCGTTGGAATGGTTTCCCATCTTATGCCAGATCTCGTGAATAGAAAGCCACTCTTCGGTAGAACATTTTCCACCGGCTATTTTATCACGAATGTCTTTATCAAAAATCTCTGCACCACCACCGGGAAGACTATCCAGTCCGGCTTCCTTCATCAGCGTTAATCCTTCTTCGTAACTGAGTTTTGCTTTCTTAAAAATATAATGAAACTCTACCGGCGTTAAAGCTTTAATATGTAAATCAGGACGGTGTTCTTTTATTTTGCGAAATAATTCTGTGTAAAAGGCAAGATCTTGTTTTGGGACCACACCACCTGTAATGTGAACTTCTGTCACCGCCTGATTGTCGTAGCCTTTAATGATATTCATAATCTGGTCTACCGACAATTCCCAACCCTGATCACGATTTTTAATGAGACGTGAATAAGAGCAAAAGGAGCAGGAATAAACACAAACGTTCGTTGGCTCTACGTGAAAATTATGATTAAAATAAACACGGTTGCCGCTTTTTTTCTCGCGCACAAAATTGGCCAGTGTTCCTAAAAAGCCTAGTTCCGCTTCTTTGTATAAGGTAACCCCTTCGTCAAAAGTAATGCGCTCATCATTAAAAATCTTTTCTGCAATGGCTTTTAATTTTGGAGAATAGGAGGAGTTTTTTAAAAGGCCTTGTGGTTTGTGTTCAGCTAAAATCATAGTGCAAAATTAAGAATCTTTGTAAGGAATAACAGTTAAATGTTGCAATTGTTTAGTGAATATTACCGCCCCAAGTAGTTTATACTAACACGGTTTGATTAGGCTTTTTTATTCTGTAAAGTTTTTATAAGCGTAATAAATTTATCCAAATCTTGTGTATTAGTGGCTAGTCCTACAGAAATACGCGTAGCGCCACGCATTTTACCTAAATAATTATCAATATCTCTATGATCACCTTTATCGCGGCTTGAAAAATAGGTTTGCATTTCGGGAGTAGCGATCAAGTTATTTATTTCATCAATACCAGGATTACAAAAACAACCAGAGCGAATAGAAATTGAATTTTCGTTGGCCATTTTCTCAATTTTCTCAATGTTGAATTTTACATGGTCTACGTCGAAAAAATTTACAATCATATTTCCACCACGGTTCGCAAAGTTTTCGGGACCAAATATTTTTACGAGTGGTGAACCGTTGTCGTGTTTGAGTTCTTTTAATTTATCAAAAATATACCGCGCTAAGTAATTAATTCTTTTTGAAATCCTCTCCATGCCAATGGAATTAATGTAATCTAATCCAAATTTCACACAAGGAATGGTATTGTAACTAAGTGTACCATCTTCAAAGCGTTCATGACCATTTGCTAAAAACATGTGTTGTGCTACTACAGATACCATGGTTACTGTTCCACCAGCAAACCAAGGTTTGTGTAATTTATGGAAAGAAGATTTTTTAACCAACAAACAACCAATGCCGGTTGGGTAACCAAATATTTTATAAAATAAAACCGAAACAAAGTCAGGTTTGTGAACCGATAAATCTAATTTGGAAGTAGGAACATACGCAGCGGCATCTAATAAAACATCAAAGCCCCGTTCTTGGGCATAGTTAATCCAGCTCAAATCGTGTCTGATTCCCGAAACATTGGATTGTGCTGGAAAGGCAAATAAGTTCGCTTCACTTTTAGGACTCTCTTCAAATAATTGTTTTAATTTGGTATCATCTAAAAGTAAATCTTCGTAATGCACCGGTACGTAGTTGGTGGTTCCTTTTTTAGAATTGCAAAACTCACGAATACCGTTCACGGAATTGTGATTGTCGCTAGTTAGAATAAAAGTACTGTTCTCATGAAAAGGATAACTTTCACCAATAATTTTTAACGCAGCAGAAGCGTTGGCTGTAAAAATGCATTCATAATCGTGAGCATTAAAAAAATCTACAATGGCTTTTCGCGACTCTTCTACTAAGTAGGTAGCTCTTTTAGAAGTAGGATTGGTAGAATGCGGATTGCCTAAGATGTTATCGGTAAGAAGTTTTCCGTGTTTTTCTATCAAGGATTTAGGAGTTAAATTACCACCCGTAATCCAGATACACTTGATTTTGCTGGTCTAAAAAAGCATATTTGTTTTGTCTAAGATCTGCGAAAAAATCATCGTCGGTAGCAGTTGAACTATTAGTTTCGGACTTTTTTTTTGAAAAAAACATGGTTATAAAAGGTTTAAATTTTCTTATTAGGATGCGTTGTCAAACAAGAGCTTATTTAAGAGGCAACAGTACTGCGCTAAATTACGAATGTTTTTTCAGGAACTAATATCATTTGTGAAGTTTTACTCGACCCAAAGCACCATGCCCTTCAAATACTCGCCTTCAGAGAAGAATGGAGTGACAGGATGATCTGCAGGCTGGTAAAGATAATGGAGTACTTTAATATTGCGTCCTGCCTCCAATGCTGCCGCGGTGATGGTATTGTAAAACAACATTTTATCGACCACGCCACCCCGCTCCACAGAATTTGCAACCCTACGGTTTCCGCTCCGAAGGATTTGTCACCCGCTCCACAGAATTTGTAATTCTGCGGCAGTAATAAAAACATCTAGAATTTTTAATTCTATTTACCGCGCAATCACAAAGCGCTTACTCACGGTTCCTGAATTGACGCTTCCTATTCTAATAAAGTACATCCCGTCTTTTAAGTCGGTTGTTTTTACGCTGATCTTCTTGCCTATAAAAGCCATATCCTCCTCACGCACCAACTGCCCTAGGTTATTGTAAATACTCAAAGTCTTAAAATCTTTTAGTAATTCAGGATTTGAAACAAAGATCTCTAAAAAATCAGAAGCAGGGTTTGGAAAGAGCTTAATGTCATCTTCGACTGCACTCAGATTGACAATGCCCAAAGGTTTCATATAAACCATCACCGTATCCCATTTCTCTGCACTACAATCCAAAATCTGCCTCACAATATAAGTTGTCGTTACACTAGGCTTTACCCACATCCCTGAAATAGTATCAATGGGCGTTGCCATGTTTGGAAACTGATACCAGCGGCAGCCAGGGTCTATTGCGAAATCATTCTCACGACCTATGTACACGCTGTCTCCGGGGATAAGCGATTGATCTGGGCCAGCATAGGCGGGCAGGTTTATTTCTGTGCAACTAACATCGTCAATTAAAACATCGGTCCAATCTTGGGGATAATAAGCAGGATTAATTGAAATTGTACTAACTGCATTATCAGGTAAAAAATTACCAAGTAGTAAGTACTTTTCGATACCTGTTGCAACAAAAGTTCCTGTTATTGGAGTCCAATTTAATGTATCGCTAATAACATTTCCCAGAGCATTTTTAACTTGTGGAGTCAAATATGATAACGGAAGATTACATTTTGATATAGTGTCAATCATATTATCTGATAAATAAGCGCCAAACCCGTCCATACCTCTAGGACTGACATTTACAATATTTATATAAAACTTCACACAATAAGTTTTCCCTCCTTCTAGATTTTTTTTTAATCTGTTTTTTAAATATCCACGCCCGCAGTTCTTACAATAAAACGTTGAGAGAATAACAGCATTGCCAGATTTAGGGTACTGATATCCACTGCCATTTGATGGTATATAAGAGTTGCAAGTACTTATATACATTCCACTATAGCTTATTGAGTCTAGACTAAGCCAATGTTTCGCTAAGCTTGTTTTGTAGGGACTAAAACAATTATAAATGCTCTCAAAGCTACCATTATTCACATAGTTAGAAATTGATTGAGAATTCAAAAAAAATACTGACCATGAAAACGCTAAAATAAAGACAACTCTATTTGGCAATAATGATTTTTTTTGTAATTTTCTCATTGGCACTTCTACTAATCACAATCAAATAAATACCGTTCACAAGTTCAATATCTAAATTAATTATAAAATCTTTTGTATTGATATTTTTATTTAAAACTACACGATTACTAATATCATGAATGGTTATGTTTAAATTTTCATTCCCTTTTGGAACAAATATGGTTAATTTATCTTTTGCCGGGTTTGGGAAAATTCTAAAATCTTCTGTTCGCGGAAGTGTAATGTTATCTTTATTGTAGTTTCGTTTTTCCTCAAGTCCTTCGCAGTTGTCATAAAACAGATAACTATTTTTAAAAATGGTATTATACAATGCTCTTGCCTGGTAAATGATGGCACCGTGATCGGCGGGACATAAGCTTGCCAATGTAAGAAGACTCGTGCTGTCAGTGCCGGAACCAGCTTCAAAACCATTCTGTGCATAGGTCATGTATAACGTGTAATAGCTTAAATAATTACTTTCCAACCCGTTTGGAGCTTCTACGGAACTGATCATCGAGTAGACTGTTATAAAGTCCCCACTATACAAGGCATTTTCGAGTGCATAAAAGAAACCCACGCTACTGTCTTGTAAGGCAGTATAAAGCCCTAAGGCATTTTCGCTGAGCAGTTCCATGACTTCGGGATTGTTTGCAACCATGCGGTAGAAGTGGGAGCGCGCCATATAAAAGGTAGCCGTATTTCCATAATCAACATCACCTGGATTCTCCTGCACAATGGACGTGGGGTAGTCACCGCAATTATAATCCCCTATCCCAGCAAATAAACCGTTGGAAAAATATGATTGATTATTAGGATTTCCCCAATTATTGCTTGGTGTCCAAGGCGATCCAGTTTTTAAATACAGTGGAGAGTTCGTTGCCTGCGTTGCTGCGCCATCTGTAAAGAGATTATAATTGCTACCGGACCATGTTCCCTGCCAGGCATTGTCGATGGCGCTTACACTAGTTCCTTGAGCGCCGATAATTCCACTACCGCTTAACACCATTCCTTTTTCAAGATTGCCCATTGTATTGCCGCGCCAGTAAGTGCCAACAATAGCGGCAGGGCCGTTGTAATTAACACTATTAAACTCAAATCCCCGGTTAGAAGTGCTGGCCGTGTTGCAGCTGATGCTCGGAGAAGCAACCCCGGAATTATCTGCAAAATAATAGAGCGCCTGACTTGTGTTTGTAGTACTAAGAGCACTTGCCAAATTGTCGGTAACTACGTTTTTTCCGTAAGTATTGGTTACACGTACAGCATATTGTGGAGCGCCAAATATATTATCATCTTCAAGGCTGATCACATTATCTTCAATAACACTTGGAAAATTAGAGCCGTTCCCATTCAGATGCAAGCCGCGGTATACATTACTAATGCTGTTATCCTGAATCATAATGCCAATAATGCTGGGGCTAATGTTGTAGTTCGGGGCATTTGTCCAATTGAGATTGTTGGTGAGCGGGCTGCTTATCGTAATAGCATTATTTACATATTCGTTCGCGGCAGGACTGGCTGAAATGGTATTTTCTTTTACTACAATGAGTGCCGCGTAGGTGCCGTAAGCACTGCCACCGCCAACAGTGGTGTAACTTCCCGCAGTGATGCCAATATTGATACAATTGCTGATGTTGGTAAATTCGTTATACCGCATAAAATGATAAAAGCGATTGGTGTTAATGTTTACCGCGCTGGTTACAGGGCCAGAAGCCGGGTTAGTTGTGCTTTGCGTGCTTCTGAAAATAGCATGCTGCAAATTAAATTTGTATAAGTTATTTGTTTTTAATGCTCTATGACAATTCCAGAAGCGGTTGCCGGTTTCAAAATCAGAAGAAGAAAGATCGAGGGATGTATTCATTACACCAGATACATTATGCGCTATTGCAATTCCGGTGGAGTTGAGGAAAGGATTAGCAATTGTGTTCTGAAAAACATTATTACGACTAGTGACGTTGCTGTTTAAATTGGAAATAAATATTTCATGCGCATCAAACAAATTAAAATCTGCTGCACTGGTATTATCGCCAAGGGTTATACCGTACATGGTTGTGCCGCTGTTAACGCCAACGGTACTGATTTGAATTGCTATTTTAGAATAGTTGCCCGAGTAAGGATTTTTAAGCGGTGTAACCGTAAAATTACTTTGGTTCAGGTAAGGCGGGGCCAGGCCTGTAGTAGGAGTTGCCGCAGAATTTACAAAGCGCAGGTCGGCCGAAGGAGTCGAGGCCGCGTTTACACTGCCTGTTTGAGGCCAGTAGCTGGATGTAAAAGGAAGATTACGGCAGGTGAATACACAATTCTTAATCACAAAAGGATACGGTGTAATTGTTTTGCTATAACCCGAAATATTTATATCGATGTAATTTTTATTAAAGGTGGTGTTGAGTGCTTGTATAACGGGCGAAGCGGCAGTAGTTGCCTGATTGCTCGCATCAATGGCTATGATGGCATCCTCAATTAAATTATCTTTGCCGTTAGAATCGTAGGTAATAATCTTTCCGCCATCCTTTATCACAATTCCCTGCCACATATCCGTTTCACAGGCAAGCAAATGCGCCCCGGCAATTTGTATTCTACCACCATTTTCAACAATAATCTTCACGTTAGCAGCCATGCGGGCCTCGGCCGTTAACAAAAAATCGCCGCCTGTATGAACGGTAACATCGCTACTAATGAATAGTGGGCCCGACTGTGTGTGATAACCTGAAATGGAATTATTTGTAAAAGATGGGATGATAACAGCGTTACAGCAATTCGTGAAAACGTTAATTGCGAGCGTATTTGCAGACACACAGGAGCTGTGATTAAAAGCGGTGAGGGTGTAAACAGTAGTTACGGTTGGGCTGAAAGATTGTGAATAGGTGTTAGAGCCGCCAGGCTGCCATGTAACTACAGACCCTGACGATGTTGCTGATACGGTAAAGGCATTTCCTATACAAAGATCAGTTGTATTTATACTGGCTGTACCATTAAAAATAGAAGGAACACTTGGCACCGAATAAACATTCACCGTAATTGAATTGGAAGTATTGACGCATAAAGAAGATAAAGTGCCTGTATAGATGTAGTGTAAAATATTATTTCCCGCAGCCGTAAAAGTATGTGCCGGAGAAACAGTAGAAGAATTTAAATAAAAACTGCCCGAACCAATATAAACTGTATTTGAAAGCAAGGAATTAAAATTAAGGCTGGGTGTTGACAGGCACACGTTTTGAGGGGGACTGAGAAAAGGGTAATTCGTGTTTGTATTTACTGTAAATAGAAAATTTGACGAACCTGTACAACCGCCATAGGTATACGTATACACTACCGGATACAAGCCCGGACTCAGCGCTACGCCCGGATTAAAATCATAGCCCGCACCGTTTTGTACAACGCCGTAGCCCGACCATACACCTGGCTGAGAAGCTAAAGCATTTAAATTCGGTAACACTTGATTTCCACAAATGGTGAGACTTGTTGGAGATAAGGATGCACCCGGCAAGGCAATCAATGTAAGATCATCTATGTAAGTCCATATACTTGTTGATGGCGTTAAACTCGTTAACCCAGGATTAATACCAATGATAAATGCATTATGGTTTATGCTGGAAAGAAAGGTAAATGTATGCGTAATCAGCGACCATGCAGATGCGGTTGGTACCGTAAAATCTACTAAAGAAAGCAAGCCAAAAGGGAATGCACCTGGTGCTGGGGAAGTAAACGATGTATTAGACGCGACACTAATAACTATAGGCGAACTACCAACATTTACAGTACTTGCAGGATTATATACTAAAAACGAAAGCAGGTAGGTAGTGCCATTTACCAAGGGTGTAGACAGATTGTTTTTCATGGCCTGCGTACCGGTGTTTGGATGCGTATAAGATAAGCCGATCACACGATTATTGCCGCTGCCGTTAAAACTGTTGATGATTAATGGAGAAGACCCAATGGTGTTATTTCCCAGCTGGTAATTACCCCCCGAGGAACCGCAACCATTTGAAAAAACACCGGGCGTTCCTTCGTAATTTTCCCAACAGCTAATAGCGGTCGGAATCATATCCGTTACAAGTAATCCGCATTGTGGGGTGATGGTGCCATTTATAAGATTTTCAAAACCATTATTCTGAATCATGTTGCAAGCGTTACCCGGATTACAATTTGGTGACACGAAATAAACATACACATAGGTGGCGGTGCCATACTCTCCCGAAGAATTTTTCGGAAGATATTTTACCAGCACAAGCCCTGAACCAGCGGCGGCTGTAACAATCAGGCTGGTTCCCGAAACAGCAGCTGCGGCATTTGTAACCGTATTGGTATATACTACTTCTTCGCACTCAACAGTTAAGCCCGAAGCAGGCAAATCATTTGCTAAAATACTGGCAGTGGAAATGCTAAAAGAATTACTTGTAGTTGTATAGATAAATATTCCACCTGCAAGACCGTCGTTTGAACCTATAATTGTAACCGGACTACACGTATTGGTGTAAGCAAAAGAATTAAAGGGGATGGCGGGTGGAACTATTCTTATAATTGCACTACTTCCTATGCTTGGACTTGAATACGTAGAAGCCACGCTATATCCAATATCACAGAGCACCTGCCTCTCCTCGTCCCTGAGGTGCCGTTTCGTATAACACATGCCGGTAGAACTTGAATTGGCCATTGCGTAATAGAGGTTATTGAATCCAGCCGAAAAAGCCGGCACGGGTGTACAGCTGGTGCCATTTGGTGGAGAAAAAAAACTGGTACTGCACATGTCTTCAAAATGAGATAAGCTGGACGCGTTTTCAAAGCAGTCGGGTGTATAAAGAGCGATGGTTTGCGTGGGGCTTGCATACCGGGCTGTTAAGGAGCAGGTACTAATATCCGGCGATGGAAACGAAGGAGTGCAAGGATAGTTGGGATTAATGGCTGTAATAGGCGCTGTATAGCTCAAGCCGCTGGTGGGGCAATTGGTATTGCTGGGGGCAAGCAAGTAATTACCACTATTATCTGTAAGAAACTTATCATAACGTGAATAGTAATTATTATTAACGCCAGCAGCAGTATTATTAAATATAGAGATTCCAGTTGAGCTTATTAAAGACATAAACCCAAGAGAATGCACAATCTCATGTAAAAAGGTGCTATAAAAATCCGCCGCATTTGAAGCCGGAAGTGTAGTAATATCAGTATGCCAATTAACACTTAAACCAATATTTACGAAGCCGTGGTAAAAATTTCCTGAGTTGGAAAAAGTCATCGGAATGCTCAAATAAGGATTGATACCTGTAGTAATTCCTTACACCATGCCATCAATAATCCCTTGATTTGGGTTACTTGGACTGTTTGAAAAAGCAAAAAATTGAGAGGCGTCTCCGAAAGCATTGGGTAAACCGGAAGTGCCACAATACAAATTAATTTTAAAACCGTTAGGATTTACCAACGTGTTTGTCAGAGGCGAAATAATAAATGCGGATATATCCGCGCACAGATTACACAAAGCAACTTGAAGTGAGGGCGATGCAGTCCAGACCGAGCCCGGTGCAAAATAAAGCCTAAAATATCCCGAAGACATACATACAGTTGACGCAACGGCCGCATTAACAATGTTGCCACTTGTGCCGATTATCTTTGCCGCAGTAACATCTAAATCAGGAATGGGATAATTATTTCCGTAGCTATCGTAAGCCACATCAAACATGCCGTTCACAGTCGATTGAGCAACTGTTTTACTACTGCTAAAAATGCAGAGCGCAATTAAAAAGCTTACAATAAATTTACGCATGGGGTAGTAATTTAAAGCGTTAAATAATTTGTTGAAGTACAATGCGGAAATTTGGAGTACAAATAAAAATAGAGTCAAGATCAAATTCCCTCCGATAAACGTAAACTTTTATTCTGTTAAAAATACAGGGTGTTGATAACTTGTGCTTAGCAAAAGTTAGATTGAAAATTTTACTACATCCGTTTAAAAAAATTAAAAGTGTAGCGTTAATTTAAAACGAATTTCAGAAAACAATCATTTCTCAATCTTGTTGTAGAAGAGAAAGTTTAGGGCTGCAAAATAAAGACTATTCCACCCAAAGAACCATTCCCTTCAAATACTCACCTTCAGAGAAGAATGGAGTTACAGGATGATCGGCTGGTTGATACAAGTAATGAAGTACTTTAATATTACGTCCAGCCTCCAAGGCTGCTGCGGTTATGGTGTTATAAAACAACATTTTATCGACCACGCCACTACAGCTGAATGTAAAAATAATCCCATTTGCTCTGATTAATTTCATAGCCATGGTATTTAAACGCTTGTATCCGATTACCGCATGGTGCTTGGCATCACGACTCTTTGCAAAGGCTGGCGGATCTAGGACAATCACATCATAAACATCTTTTTTGTCTTTTAAAAAATCAAAAGTGTCTAAAACAAAACTCTCGTGGTTGTTGCAGTGATTGAGCTCAATGTTTTTGTCGCAGAGTGCAATGGCTGGTGCACTAACGTCCACCGAGTCTACCCGTGTAGCGCCTGCTTTTGCTGCGTAAACTGAGAAGCCTCCGGTATATGAAAAAGTATTTAGAACTGTTTTATTTTTGCTGTAATCTGCCAGTAATTTGCGGTTGTCGCGTTGATCAATGAAGAATCCGGTTTTTTGGCCGTTTATAAAATCTATTTTAAAAAGATGTTCATTTTCTTTCACGATAATTTCCTCTTGCAGGGTTCCGTAAAGAAATCCGTTTTCGGTTTTGCCCGAGAAGTGTTTGGATAAAGTTTCTGCGCTTTTGTCGTAGATGCTTTTTAAGGAATCTCCAATTACGCGTTGGACAGCCTTGCTGATATTGTCTCTTTGAAGATGAACGCCCCAGGAATGTGCCTGTACAACAACGTGTCCGTCGTAGTAATCGAGTATTAAACCCGGAACGCCATCACCTTCACCAAAGAAAAGACGGCACACGTTTGTACGTTCATTTATGATGTTTAAGTGTTGACGGTACTTCCAGGCTTTGTTTATTTTTTCGAACCAGAAATTTTCGTCGATTGTTGTTTTTTCAAAGGAGATGATCCTGACTGAAATGCTGCCACCCGCAGCAAAATAACCAATGCCTAAAAATTCGTTTTTGTTTGAATACACTTCAACAAGATCACCTTCCTGCAGTGCGGCGTCTTTCTTTGCAATGGCTCCTGAAAACACCCAGGGATGTTTACGTTGCATGGAGAATTCTTTTCCTTTATTTAAGATGATTTGCGGATAATTCATGTTGACTGTATTGGCCGCAGATGACACAGATTTCGCGGATTAACGCGAAGCTATTTCTTGGCGGGTGGTTTTTAAATTGAGTGCAAATTTACAGTTTCTTTTCCTTCATAGCCCGGGTTCTTTTATTGGTCTGGGATGTTTATTTTATTTTTTGGAAATAATTTTGGAATTGATAACCTAATTGTTACTTTTAAATTTATCAAACACTATTATATGCTGGAAATAAATCAAGTTTACACACACGAGTTTAGTTTCTCACAAGAAGAAGTGAATCGTTTCGCCGAAGTTACGGGCGATAAAAATCCTGTTCACACCGACCCTGTGTACGCGGCAAAAACACTATTCAGAAAGCCGGTAATGCATGGTATGCTTGGCGCGGCCCTATTCAGTAAAGTTTTCGGTACCTTATTTCCTGGTGAAGGAACTATCTACTTAAAACAGTCTTTGAATTTCTTAAAGCCAATGTATGTTGACATTACCTACAAGGCTGAGTTCACTATAAAGGAACTTATAAAGGATAAAAACAGAGCAGTGGTTGAAACACTGATTAAAAATCCTGACGGTCTTGTTTGCACTAGCGGTGAAGCAACGATTTTGAATACCGATAAAATTAAGAACTAAATACAGGATGTAACATGTAAAAGGTAAGATGGAAAGTGTTTAAAACAGAAACTCCATCTTCCATTTCACATCTTACAGCGTTGTACGTTGTTTCCTGTTCTCTATAAATTAATTTTAACCTAAAAATCATACCTATGGACAAGCTGAATAAAAGAATTGTTTTGGTAACCGGTGCTACCGGTGGCCTTGGAACTGCCATGTGCAAAGAATTGCATAAAGATGGTTATCACGTAGTAGGAAATTATCACACAAAAGAGAAGGCAGACAAATGGATGGAAACCATGAAATCTGAGGGTTTTAATATTCAACTCTTCTATGGAGATGTAAGTGATTTTGACAGTGCAGGAGACATGATTCGGAAAATAGAAGCAGAAATAGGGCCCATTGATACACTGGTAAACAACGCTGGGATCACACGCGATGGTCGCTTGATCAACATGAAAAAAGAAGATTGGTATGCCGTTATTAATACAAATTTAAATTCAGTGTTCAATTGTTCACGAAACGTTTTAGATGGGATGATTGCCCGCAAATTTGGACGGATCATTAATATCTCCTCCGTAAACGGACAACGCGGACAATTCGGACAAACCAATTACAGCGCGGCAAAAGCGGGTATGCACGGTTTTACAAAATCTTTAGCAATGGAAGTTGCAAAGTATGGTATTACGGTAAATACAATTTCGCCGGGTTATATCGGTACGGATATGGTAATGGCGGTTCCTGAAAAAGTGCTTGCGCAGATTGTGGCGCAGGTACCAATGGGGCGTCTGGGTGGAACCCATGAAGTAGCTCATCTCGTAAGCTTTTTAGCCAGTGAAGAAACAAGTTTTATTACCGGTGCTAATTATAGCATTAATGGAGGGCAGCACGTTTATTGACGCTGCTTTTCGGCTCTCTGCTGCATCCTGTACCTTGTATTTTGTACCTTGCGTGTGTGTATTTTGCCGGTTATAAAATTGAAATGAATATAACAAATGGGCAAACATAAACCCAGACAAGGTACAAGGTACAGCCTACAAGGCAAAGGGTACAGCCTACAAGGTACAGGTACAGCATACAAAGCACATCAACTGATTTTCCCCCAATCGGGGTTTGTTATTTTAAATAAAAGACCTATTTTAGGCGCCTAACACAAACATAAAAACATGGAACAAGCAAGTGGACAAAAAGGGCATCCGAAAGGACTCTGGTATTTATTCGGGACTGAAATGTGGGAACGTTTTGGGTATTATTTAATGCTGGGAATCTTCTCACTCTATATGCTCGACAACTGGAATAATGGCGGGATGGGATTTAGCGCCGCTAAAAAGTCGGATATCTACGGAACATACCTCGGGCTTGTTTATTTGACTCCATTTATCGGAGGATTATTAGCAGACAGGATTCTGGGCTACAGAAGATCAATCGTGATAGGAGGACTGATGATGTCGGCCGGTTATTTTTTACTTTCTGTGCATAGTACGTCTACATTCTTTATTGCCCTTGCCCTGATTATTTTTGGGAATGGATTTTTTAAACCCAATATTTCAACGCTGGTAGGTAATCTCTACAGCGGTGAGGATATGAAAGACAAGAAAGATGCTGGTTACAATATCTTTTACATGGGTATTAACGTAGGAGCTTTTGTTTGTAATTTCGTAGCGGCTTATATGCGGATCAATTACGGCTGGGGTCATGCCTTTGCAGCTGCCGGAGTGGGGATGTTAGTAGGTGTGGTTATTTTCTTATTAGGAACCAAACACATTAAACATGTAGACGTTGTAAAACCGCTTCAACCGGGCGATATGTCAACCGGCAAAATTTTAAGTATGACGGTTTTACCCATGTTTGTATTTGGAATTATTGGTTACATCATTCCAGGAAATTTTTTAGGATCTGATACGAATGATGCCTTCATTATTGGTTGTCTCCCGGTTATTGGGTTCTTTATTTATCTTGCGTTTACAGGAGATCCTAAAGAAAGCAGAGCGGTGAAAGCCTTGTTGGCAGTATTTACCTGCGTAATTTTGTTCTTTGCCATTTTCCATCAAAATGGAGATGCATTAACGGTTTGGGCGGAAGATCATACAGATAGAAAAATGCCGGAGAGCGTTGCAAAAGTTGCCGATAAAATTGGCATGGCACAAGTTGTAGTCAACAATGATATTGTTTCTGCTGACAAGGCGACTTTTGATGCTAAGATCGAAGAATTAAGAGTGCAGGAAAAAGCCATGCCTGGCAATACAGTGCAAGAGCTTAAATTAAAGGGAAATTTTGCAGGTGAGATTGGTCAACTTGAAAAATCGAGAAGTTATTTTGCAACGCTTCCAGGTGATCAGGTTCCTGCCAAAGGCGAAAACTTAAAACTATATTCCACAGAATTGTATCAATCTATTAATCCATTTTGGGTGGTTGTATTAACGCCATTGGTTGTAGGGGTTTTCGGATTCATGAGAAGAAGAAAAAGAGAGCCAAGTACACCAACAAAAATTGCGATTGGTTTAGTCGTTACAGCTTTATCGGCTTTAGTGATGGTTGGCGCAGTTCTTTCTACAAATAATTTATCTTTAAAAGCAGGTTCTTTCTGGTTAATTGCCTCTTATGGTGTTATTACTATCGGGGAACTTTGTTTATCGCCGATGGGTTTGTCATTGGTTTCTAAATTATCACCGCCGCGTATCACCGCGTTAATGATGGGGGGGTTCTTTCTCGCTATTTCTGTAGGAAATAAATTATCAGGAATGCTTTCCAGTATGTGGGAAACAACAGAGCACAAAGAGAATTTCTTCTATATGAATTTCGGATTGGTTTTGGGAGCGGCTGTATTACTGTTCGCCATGCTAAAATGGCTGAACAGTGTGATGAGAGAAAATAACGTTCAATAAATACTTATTTTATTTAATTAAAGCCTCCCGATTTGTCGGGAGGCTTTTTAAATTACACAAGATGGATAGTACACAAAATTTCAAAACCGAGGAAGTCACTGATTTTAAAGG
>Ga0105046_10000136_pt1 | contig 84778 bp, 69 predicted proteins | sample MAT03_FD_78385 | JGI IMG/M metagenome (GOLD analysis project Ga0105046, IMG submission 78385) | Freshwater microbial communities from Lake Fryxell liftoff mats and glacier meltwater in Antarctica - MAT-03 (megahit assembly) | ecosystem: Environmental > Aquatic > Freshwater > Ice > Liftoff... | reverse complement strand
CAGGGTGCTGAAAAACGCCAAAATGGCAGACTTCAGCACTGCATGTTGTGTCGCCCGAAAACATCGCCGCAACATTTAGCGTAGTCTTCGGAGTCCGTTTGAGTTTTTCAGCACCCTGCTAGCGCCCTGCCGCTCAGTATCGGAGCCGTTGAAAAAATCACAGCCTCACCGTGTGCCGTCCGCCCGTTGTGGTGCAGGGCTCGCGCCTGTCATTCCAGACGCTCTCTGGTACACTGATGCTCCTACCGCTGGACGCCCCCCCGCCTGGAGATTCCGCCCGATGAAAGGCATGCTTTCCGTTCTTCTTTCGATCGCGCTGACGGCCGTTTGCTGGGGCGTTTATGGGCCGGTTCTGCATATTGGTCAGCAAGGGATGGGAGGGAGCCGGTGGCTGCCGTTCATCTGCGTGGGGATGGCCTATTTTGTGATCGCGGTGGTCGTGCCGGTCCTGGTGCTGAAGGCCAAGGGGGAGGTGGGGCACTGGTCGACCCCCGGCACACTGTGGAGCCTGGCGGCCGGCGCCGCCGGAGCGATCGGCGCGCTGGGCATCATTCTGGCGCTTAGCTCGCGAGGGAATCCAATCTATGTGATGCCGCTGGTCTTCGGCGGCGCGCCGGTGGTGAATACCTTTCTGACGATGTTCATGGCCCGCTCGTTCAAGGCGGCCGGGCCAATGTTCTTCGCCGGTCTGATCCTGGTCGTTGCCGGTGCCGTGACGGTGTTGCTCTTCAAGCCAGCCACGGGTGGAGGAGTGGGCGCTGTGCCGAAGCCCCTTTCGCCCGAGGAATTCCTGTATGTGGGCTTCAGCGTCTTCGCCACGGCCTTGGCCTGGGGTGTTTACGGCCCGGTCCTGCACAAGGGTCAGGCTGCCATGGGCAACAGCAAACTGCGGCCTCTGATCTGCGTGGGCGTGTCGTACTTTCTGATCGCCGTGCTGGTGCCGATGGCCGTGGTGACCGCCAATCCCGAGCCCAACGCCGCCTGGAATTTTGGCGGCACGATCTGGAGTCTGGCGGCGGGGACCGCCGGCGCTTTCGGGGCGTTGGGGATCATCATGGCCTTCAATTTCGGCGGCAAGCCGATCTTTGTCATGCCTTTGGTGTTCGGCTGCGCACCGGTCATCAATACGGTGTTCACGTTGTCGACGGCCAAGTCCATCTCGGCGCCCAGCCCGATGTTCTATGCGGGCTTGATCCTGGTGGCCGTGGGCGCAGTGACCGTGCTGATCTTCTCGCCCAAGCCGGGCAAGAAGCCGGCCGAACCAACCCCCGCTCCCCCGACCAGCGCGACGGAACCGGCCGCGGCCCGTTCGTAGCAGCGCCGCGGTCGAAGTGGCATCTTGTTGCAGGCCCGCACGGCAGGGATACTCTAGCGATCGCCTGATCGTCAGATCTTCCTTCAGCGCCGCGCGCATTTCGCTCCCATGATGATTCCGCTTTTGTTGCTGGCCGTGGTGGCCCTTTCATTTGCCAACGGCGCCAACGACAACTTCAAAGGCGTCGCCACGCTGGCCGGCAGCGGGGCCATGCGCTATCGCGCGGCGCTGGCCTGGGCCACGATCACGACGCTAGCCGGCTCGCTCACGGCAGTCTTCCTGGCGGGCACGTTGCTCAAGAGCTTCAGCGGCCGAGGCCTGGTTCCCAACGAACTGGTCGAGAGCCTGCCCTATGTGGCCTCGGTGGCGATGGGGGCCGGTGGAACGGTACTGCTGGCTACCTGGCTGGGGCTGCCGATCTCGACCACGCATGGCCTGGTGGGCGCGCTGGTCGGCGCGGGTTGGGCGGCCGGGGCCGAAGTGAACTTCGCCAATCTGGGGACGGCCTTTCTGCTTCCGCTTTTGCTCAGCCCGGTGGTCGCGATCGTGGCCACGAGTCTGTGCTATCTGGTGTTGCATGGCCTGCGCCGGAGCTTGGGAGTTTCGGCCGAGACCTGCTTCTGTGTGGGACGCGAGACGGTAGAGGTGGTGCCGCTGTTGGGAGCCTCGCTGGCCCTGGTGAAAGTGGATGAGCTGACGATCTCGATGGGAACGCAGGTCACCTGCCGCACGCGCTATCAAGGCCGGCTGTTGGGGATCGACGTGTCGAGCGTGGTTGACGCCTTGCATATGCTGTCGGCCGGCATCGTGAGCTTCGCACGGGGGCTGAACGACACGCCGAAGATTGCCGCACTGTTGCTGCTCGCTCCTTTCCTTTCGGGACTGGGAGCTACGGCCTTGGTAGGCGTGGTGATGGCCATCGGTGGCGTGCTGGGTGCGAAGCGCGTGGCCGAAGTGATGAGCCAGAAGATCACGCTGATGAACCACGGCCAAGGGTTCACTGCCAACCTGCTGACGGGCGTGCTGGTGATCGGCGCCAGTGTGGCGGGCTGGCCCGTCTCGACCACGCACGTTAGTTGCGGCGCGCTATTCGGCATCGGTGCGGTCACGGGCCAGGCCCAGTTGCGAACGATCCTGGGCATCCTGCTGGCCTGGGTCACCACGCTGCCGATGGGCGCGTTGGTTGGCGGGCTGAGCTACCTGGCGATCCGCGGGATGGTTTAGGATTGAACGAGATGGATTTTGGCTTTCTCCGGGTTAGACGGGAAGCGGCGGACGGGGAGATTTGAGATTTGAGATTTGAGATTCGGGGGGACGGGGGGAAATGAGAAACTGAGTGAACAAGCAAGAAGGAAGAAACTGGAGTATGAAAGAAAGAAAGAAAGAAAGAAAGAAAGAAAGTGGCCAAGAGTAGCGGGGAACGAAAGCTTGTTTCGTTCGCTCTTAGTCGCTTGATGAGCGATTACTCCCCCGCGGGGACTTCCTGATAGAGCGGCAGATAGCGGTAGTAGATTTCCAGACACAGGGCCGCGGTTGCCGTGCTGTAGACGCGGCCGCCGTAACCGCCCCACACGTCGTTGGGGTTCCAACTTCCGGCCAGCGCGCCGGTGGTCTGCTGGGCGTCGACCAGCGTCCGACTCAAAGCCACGTTCCAGGTCTTCCAGTGCCGGCCGCCAAGCTGATAGTTGGCCAGCGTAGCGTAGTACCAGTAGTAGTAGTTTACACGATCGTGGCTGGGGAGTTCGCCCAGCAGGTAGTCGCCGGCTTCGTCGCCGGCGGGATTCTGACGGCTCATCCCCAGGAACTGCCGCGAGGCCAAGGCCTCGGCGGTCATGGTGCGGCTTTCTAGTTCGCCGGCACGGTACGAGGCCAGCCCGCCATGCTGGCCCTGCGAAACGCTCTTCAGATAGCGAATCATGCCGTCGCGGGTGTCGGCCGGAATGGGAATGCCGGCCGCATCGCCTGACTTCAGGGCCATCAATTGCCAACCCAGAACGCTGGTGTCTCCGCGATCGCCGGGGTGATAGCGCCAGCCGCCGTTGGCCGGATGCTGCGAGTTGACGATGTACCGCAGGGCCCGCTTCACCGCGAGTTCCAGGGCCGGATCGCCCGTCATCGCGTAGCATTCGCTCAAGGCGAAACTGGCCATGCCGTGACAATACATGTGGGCATAGAGTTCGGCGCCGCCAGACAAGCAGCCATCATCGGCTTGCACCGCCATCAGGTAATCGATCCCTTGGCGGACCGCTGCGCGATGGTCCCCTTGGCGATGCGTGTGGCCGGCTCCCAGAAAGGCCAGCAGCGCCAGCCCGGTGATCCCGGTGTCTGCTTTGGCGCCGGCCCCTCCACGGTTGCGGCCCTGCACCATCAGTTCGCGTCCGCCGCCATGACGGACGGCTTCCCAACGGCCGTCGTCGTTCTGGTTGGCAGCCAGCCAAAGGAGCGCTGCCGTGACGGCCCCTTCCGTCCGGTCGCTGCCACCGTTCTTCTGCACGACGCGCGGTCGATCTTGCGCCACACGCAGTTGATACATAGCCGGCAAGGGATCGAGGGCCGTGCGGGCGCGGCCCACGGCGATCGGTCCGGCCGGGGCGGGATTGGCCGATGAAACCGCACGCTCCACTTCGCGGATCGGTGGAGCCGGAGTGCGCGGTGTGGTCGACGCTTCGGCTGGCGTGACTTCGCTCTTGGCGGTCTGCTCAGGACGGGAATCGACAGGGCCGGCCGGCTGTCGAGTCTGCGCGACCGGGGCGGCCTCGATTTGAGGTACGTCGAGGGGCTTCTCCGGCGCTTCGGCAGGGATCGCTTCGGCAATCTTGGCCGACGAAGGCTCGGGCGTCTTCGTGCGTCGGGCCTCCGGCGGAGGGACCGGGGCGGGCTCGGGCAACTGCGGCAATTCCGGGCGGACTTCACGCGCCGGAAACAGGCTCTCGACCAGGCGGTCCAACTCGGCCGGTTGCTGGACAGGCTCGAGAGACGCCGCTTGCGGCGATTCGAGCGGCATCGGCGAAGGCAAGGAACGGGTGACCGGTTCGACGACCGGTGTCGGCATGGGATCTTCTGCGGGAGTCTGATCGGGATCGAACGACGGGACTTGGGCTCGCTCGGCATCCAGTTCGTCGGGGTCGATTTCGACCACCTGCTCGACGCTGGAGATCGTCAGTTCTTCGCTCTCTGCATAGCCCAGCGAAGCGTTCACCATGGGAATCGTCGTTGAATAGACTCCCAGCAGTAAGTGGGCTAACAGCGACAGGAACGCGCATTTTCCCAACGGCTGCGACTGCCCCCAGCGCGTGCTCATCATGGCGAGCAGCAGCAGCGTCAAAACGACCAACCCCGCCCACACGAAGTGGATCATTTGGAGCGTGTCGAAGGGGGTGACGTCGAGGTCCATGGGGCGGAAGTGGTTAGTAGTTAGTGGTTAGTGGTTAGTTTGGGAATGCTGGCTCGAAAGCGCGGCAACGCGAATGCTTCTATCGCTGACACTAGTGCTCCGTCAGGGCCTGCATTTGGGGCTAAACACTAGCCCGACGCGCCAGCGAGGGGAAACAGGTGGCAACGTGGCCTCGAGATTCCCCTCGCTGGCGCGTCGGGCTAGTGAATGCCAGCATCTTCCGTGAGACCTAAATCTAAGCGTTGACGGGGCACTCGCCACTCGCCACTAGCCACTCGCCACTCGCCACTTCCTCCTACTTTCTGACCGGGTTGACTCGAACGGCCATTCCCAGGTCCTTGACTCCAGCAGCGGCACAGGCGTGAAAAGCCTCGGCCACGGTCTGATAGGCGCCGGTGCTGTCGCCGCGGATGGTCACGCCGACGGAAGGGTTGGTTTTCTTGGCGGCCGACAAGCGGCCGGTAAGTTCGGTCAGCGTCACGGGCTCGTCATCGAGCGTGATCTTGCCATCGCGAAAGACGTTCACGCGTTTGCGCGGCGGCGGATCGCTCAGATTCCCTTTCTCGGAAACCTGCGGCACCTTCAGGCCGATCGCCTTTTCGGTATTTCCGAATCGCGTGCCGACCATAAAGAAGATGATCAGCAGGAACACGACGTCGATCAGCGACGTCAGGTTGAGCGACGGGACTTCGTCGACGTGCGTTTTAAGGGGCATGCGTTGGTTTCTGGCTCGAGGCTCAAGCAGCTTCCGATCGCCTGACCCGTTCCTTCACGACCGCTTTTTCCGAGACACTCTTGGTCGACGTGGACGACTTGCCCAATGCTTCGGCCGAGATGATGTGGACCACATCCTGCCCCAGGGCGTCGATCTCGATGATCAGTTGATCCACGCGGCTGACGAAGAACATGTAGAAGATCAGGGCGGGAATGGCGACCGACAGGCCCGCAGCGGTAGTGATCAGGGCTTCGCTGATGCCGGCCGCCAGCAATTCGGGGCGGCCCATGGCCTGGCTGTTGGCGATGGAGTTAAAGGCGGCGATCATGCCCGTGACGGTTCCCAGCAGGCCCAGCAGGGGCGAGATGGTGGCCACGCCGTTGAGGACGCGCAAGTAGCGGCGTAGGCTGTTCACGGTCCGCTCGCCGCCGTCGAGGATGGCCTGCTCGACTTCTACGGCCGGTCGACCCCACTTCCGCACGGCATGCGCGAAGACATTGGCCACCGGGCTTTTGTTCTCTTGGCATAGCTCCAGCGCGGACTCGCGGGTCAGCTCTCCCTCGCGGAGCTGGTGTAGAAAGCGTTTGACGAACGGCTTGGGAATCACGCGTCCACGGCGCAGGCTGACGGTTCGTTCCAGGACGAACAGCACCAGGATGAACGAGCAGGCAATGATGGGGATCATCAGCCAGCCGCCTTGCAGGACGATGTGGAACAGGCTGTCGGTGGCGATCAACGAGGCCGCATCAGCCGGGGCAGCTTCGCCGATGACGGGCTCGCCCGGCGTCGGCGCGGTCGACGGCGCTGCCGGCGCATCGGCCGGTTGTTGCGCGCGGCTCTCCTGAGCCAGGGACGTGGCCATGCCGGCCAGTACCAGCGCGGCCAACAGCGCCGCGAAGCATTGTCCCAATACCTTGGACGCAGTCTGCCGGCGAGTCATGTTTCACCCTCTCGGGATAAGTCGAAGCTGGCGGATGGTAGCGTCGGGTGCAGAATCGTGGAAGGGAAGAAGGGGGGTGGGAGGATCGAGGATTGAGGATTGAGGATTGAGGGAAGGACTGAAGGCAATGCTGTCATGTGCAGTTCTTCCCTCGATCCTCGATCCTTCCTCCCTCTCCCCCCTCAACACGCAATCAGGGCATCGCTGGCGAAACATGCCAGCGATGCCCTGTTTTGATTGCGTTGTCACTCTGCTTGCTTGCTAGCCCCCGGCGGGACCGCCAGCGGGCAGCGGAATGTTGGGGGCGTTCACGTTGCCCACCATGTGGAAGTGGTTGTGATCGATGTAGATCACCTGCACCGAGTCTTCGTCGTTGGTGGTGTACGGCAACGGCCAGCCGTGACGGGTCACCTCGGAGAAGTAAATGGTGCACTTGTAGTGAGCGTGATGCAGCTGAGCGGGTCCGATCAGCGGATAGACGCGGGGAGGATCAACGTAGTCGCACATGGGCTCCACGATGATCCGCACGCCGTTCCGCTGAACTTCGTACAGGAAGGGGAGACCGCCCTCGACGTTGTTCGGCAACGCCCGCATGATCTCGTCGGCACTGGGCGGATCGAGAGCGACGGCCGGGCCGCCTGCGGTCAAGGGGCCCAACACGGGGACCCGCTCGTAGCGCTCTTTTTCCCAGAAGCGATCTTCCTTGCGATCCTGGAAGTAGGGGCTGACCGGAATCGGGAACGTGGCCAGGCCGTATTCCGGCCCGCCGACGATCCAGTTCTGACTGCAGCCCGTCGACCCGAAGAGGGTCACCGCCACGAGGGCGACGAGGGCTGCGGAATAAACTCTGCTGGACATGGAAGGTCCCCCCATGGAACTTCTATAGGAACTTGGCGTCTTGCTAGTGTCTTGATGCCCGCGTCGAATGACTGAGTCGGTGGGGGCGGACGCTGGGCCAACACCCCGTAGATTAGTTATCGAGTCCGCCTGCAACGAACTTGTGGGTTTTTCCGAGGAATCGGGTGGAAGGGGCGGAAGCAGGGGAGGAAGTGACTAGTGGCGAGTGGTTAGTGGCGAGTGTAGGGGCACTCACTTGTACGTCTGCGCCACGCCTGAGAAGTCTGAATTCCCGCACTAGCCACTCACCACTAGCCACTCACCACTTCCCCTCCCAAACGCCAACGCCCCCGCGCGGATCGAGTCCGGCGGGGGCGTTGAGCGAGCGTTTCGGCGGGCAGTTACTAGTCTTTGAAGTCCAGCATCCACCACCCGTCATCCCACTCCAGGGTCACTTTCCGCCAACCGAGCGGAACCTGGGGATAAGGATAGAACGGGCCGATGAAGGGCCAGGCCGTGGCCGAGTACTGACGCGGGTAGGTCACCGCGGCGTAGTTCGGGTAAGAAGCATAGCTGGGCCAGGCATGGTTCGGCATGTGCGGCTGGTCGTAGCGGACCGGCGCGATTCCACCGGCATTTCCCGGAACGTAGGAGGGCGAAGGTCCGCCACCCTGCATCTGCATCTGCTGCATCTGCTGACCGTTCATGCCGTTCATGCCGGCATTCATGGGATAAGCATTGCGGGCAGCCATCTGCGGGATCTGGGCCTGGGCCTGTTGGGCCATCTGCATCTGCTGGGCCTGCATCTGAGCCATCTGCATCTGCTGAGCCTGCATCTGAGCCTGGTTCGGGCCCTGAGCGGGAGCAGGCATCGGCTGATACTGAGCCGGAGTCACAGCCGGCTTCTTGGCGGCAGCGACTTTGGGTCCGATGGTCAGCTCGTTCTGCACGGTCTGCACATCGCTGACCTTGCGAACGATGGCCTCGGCCACCACCTTCTGCTGCGGAGTCGTCACGCGACCCACCAGCTTGCAGGTGCCGTTCTCGTAGTTGATCTTGATGTCGTAGTCGCTCAATTGACCGCTAGCCTTGAGCTGGCCGGCGATCTCCTGGGCGACTTCCTGGTTGCCCGCGAGCACGAAGCTCGGGACCACCGTGGCGATCAGAGCGATCACCAGTGTCAGTAACGAAAGTCGCATGTTTGCCCTCCTCCTTGGGGAACAAGCCACAGATTTTTTCGCCGTCGGAGAGTCGAGCCGGACTTGCCCGCCGAACCGCTCCCCTGTGGCCCGGCGATGCGGAATGCTTCCCACGGAAGGCACCCCCCGAATCTGCCGGCGAATTCACTTTCCTGCCGTGCTCTCAATGAGCCGGTCCGAACGCTTGCACCCGTGCGTCGAGGGCGTCCCATGCAGCCTGATCTGCCGCTGCACGCAACTGGGTCTGAATCGCAGGTTTGCGAACCAGGGCCCTCCGAGCGCAATCGATGCGGACCCGGAATGAAGTCTCTGGATAATGATTTCGGCTGGGGGAAGAGTTGCGGGCAACTTTATTTTCCGATTTTCCCCGCTTTCGGCCCTTACCGTCGGGCGCGTTCGATAGGGGAAACGCAGTCGGCAGGATCGCGACCGCCGGCAAAGTCGACGCAGACTGCGCGGAGTGAAGCAAAACGCGGCAGCAGGTGATGCTGGCAGACTCCGCGGGGGCAACTCCGACTCGGACTACTTGGCGCTGCAGCCCGAGAGCAACTCGTGGAAGGCCCGCTTCGACTGTTCGATGAGCCCGTGGTAATCGACTCCGCCGATCTCTTCGCCAATCAGCTCCACGTCGTAGTCGCCATCGTAGCCGGCGCTGGCCAGGGCGGCGGTGATCTCGCCCAAGGGAATCACTCCATCCCCTAGACGCGAGCGGTCTTGCTCCTTGTCGGGCGGAGCCTTGCCGTCCCCCAGATGAACGACGCGCACGTAGCGCACGATCTGGTCGATGCGGTCCAGCACCTTGGCGTCGTGCCCCAGGTGGTAAGTATCAAAGACCAGGCCCACGTGAGGGCTGCCGACTTTTGCCAGCATCGACAGCGTGTCGTCGAGCGTGTTGAGAAAGGTCCACTCGGCGGCACAGCCCAGGTGCATCGGCTCCAGGGCCAGCGAGACCCGGTGCTCGGCGGCCAGCGGCACAAGCTCCTGCAGCGCGTCGATCATCAAACGCCGGGCGTGGTTGTGGGTGTGCCCGCCCCGCGCGCCGGTATAGACGACCAGGCAGCCCGCCCGCAGCGCGCCAGCCAGACGAATGGCCTCGGCGGCGTCCTCCATGCTCTCGCGAAAGGAGCGGCCGTCGCTGCCTGTGAAACCGCCGGCCCAACCCAGATTCGAGACCGACAGGCCCGCATCGGCCAGCAGTTCGATCCCTTTCTCTTCGCCGAAGTCGGCCAGCTTGCGTCGCCAGACGCCGATGGCCTTGATGCCGGCCGCGGCGTAGTGCGTGACGTCTTCCTCGAACGACCAGCGATAGGTCGTCACTTCGTTTATCGACAAACGGGCCATCCGTGTACTCCTCAGGGCTGCGGCCATTCACGAACTGAGGTCCGGAAGGCAGCGCGAAAGGGACGGCGCGAAGGGGAGAGAAATCCCAGGGAAGGGAGAGGTCGCCCGCGCACCAGCGGCGTAGTATGCGAAATGAGTTGGACGGTGTAAAGCGACGGCTCGACCAGCAAACCGAGGCAATCTGCCTCAGTTGGCTTCGGGATCTTCCTGCCCTTCAAAACCGGCTTCATCTTCGCCGCCATGCCATTCCTCGATGGCATGCAGCATGGCGTCTCGTTCCTTCTGATTGGCCCACACGGCCTCGTTGTGTTCAAGCGCGATCTCGTAGTCCCCTTCGTGCTGACAGTCGGGTTCGCCGCAGAAATGAGGAATGGCCGAAACCCACATGACGCGGTAGAGCGGAATGTACTTATCGTCGACGATCGAAAAAATGGACATTGAGAACGGGCCTTTTCTTGCTGGCCCTGCCCAAGAGGCAAGGCCACGACAGCTCAGAAAACTTCGGGGGGCAAACTCCAACCGTGAAGGAGTCTAATTCAAGTCCGGGCCAGCGGTCAATTCGCAGAGCCGGGGGGATGCTGGCAGTTCGCGGCATATCGCGCTGCGGCATTTGAGGGTACTGTAGAGGGAACTCTGCACAGGCCCCCACAAGGTTTCCCGCCATCGATGAGCGTTCGAGTTTTTTTTGAGCTGTTATGGAAGGCCGCCGAAGAGTGGATCAACGATCGCGCGCCGCGTCTGGGGGCGGCGCTGGCGTTCTACATGACATTCGCGCTGGCGCCGCTGCTGTTCATCAGCATCGCCGTGGCCAGCATGATCTTTGGAGAGCAGGCCGCGCGGGGCCAGATTCTGCACCAGGTGCGCGACTTTTTGGGCGACCAGGCCGGCACGGCTCTGGAAGCGATGCTGGCGAACGCCAATCGTGAAGGGGCCAGCACCCTGGTGAAGTGTCTGGGCTTGGGCATGCTGATTATCGGCGCCGTGGGCCTGTTTGCCGAACTGCAAGACGCACTCAACACGATCTGGAAGGTCCCACCCCGGACTCGCAGCGGTATCTATCATTTCTTTCGCGATCGACTGGTCGCTTTCTGCATGGTGCTGATCTGCGCCTTCCTGCTGCTGTCAACGATGCTGTTCAGCGCCGTGCTGGCTGGTGTTCGCGAGCATTGGGGGCACGCCAGGAACTGGGACCACTTTCTGGTTTCAACGGCCACGTTCACCCTGATCACGGTGCTGTTCGCCATGATCTATCGTTTTCTCCCCGACGTGAAGATCGCCTGGAGATTCGTTTGGCTGGGTGCCTTCATTACCGCCGTGCTGTTCAACGCCGGGCGGATGCTGATCGGACTCTATCTGGGGCAGCGTGCGGTGGCCTCGGCCTACGAGGCGGCCGGCACATTGGCCGTGCTGCTGATGTGGCTCTACTACGCGGCGCAGATTTTTCTCTTCGGCGCGGAGCTGACCAAGGTCTACGCCAATCATTTCCATGCCCGGATGTTAGAAAGTGAACAACCGGCCGAGGAAGAGGCCGCGGTGACACCGGCAGCGAAGTCGCCTGTGGAAGAAAAGGCCGAGGAAGTTCCGGCAGCCGCTCCGCCGGACAAAGCCTGAGTGGCGTGTGACAGAGGCCGCTCGCAGTGAGATTCGCGTTCTTTTGCCCCGATGCGGATGATCGAGACGCCCGTACCGAGCCCCTACGTTAGAAGTCATCCCCCGCTTCGGCAGCTGTCTTGCGATAGAGGGGCATATTGCGGTAGTAGACCTCAAGCGTCATGCACGAGAGCGAGGTCTCGTAGATGCGGCCCCCTCGTTCGCCGTGCGACTGGCCCGGCGTGTACCAGCTTCCTTTGTCGCTTGAGTACGTGCCGGCCTGAACCTGCGTCGACAGCAGTTGCTCGCGCATCACCTTCTCCCACTTGCGCCACTCGTCACCTTCCCAGTGTCGCAGCACCTGGGCGGCGTAGTAGTTGAAGTAGATGTTGTTCTTGGCGGGCCCTTGCTGGCTCAGGTAGCGAACTCCCCCTTCCAGTGCCGGATTGGTTTTCTTCCAGCCCAGGTACATGCGGCAGAGCAGCCCCACCGCGGAAGTCGAAGGCCCGGCGCCGGACGACGTGTAGCCGTAGTTGGCTCCGTTGTTCGATTGCACCAGATCCAGGAAGTTGATCACGCCGGCCACGGACTTCTGCGGCACCTTCAGATAAGCCAGGTGTCCGCTCTTAAGGGCCATCAACTGCCAGCCGACCACCGAGGTATCGCCTGGTTGGCCGGGGGTGTAACGCCAGCCGCCGCCGGTCATGTCCTGAGCATTCACGATAAAGTCGATCGCCTGCTGCGCGGGCTGGGCCAAGTGCTTGTCTTGGGTCATGGCATAGGCTTCGCAGAGGACGATGGCCGACAGGCCGTGGGCGTACATGCTTCCGCCGCCACGCAGGTCGAGCCCCTGATCGCTGAGCTTCCCCTCGCGAAGCACGGCGAGCTTCCCCTCGCGAAGCAGGGCGTACAGGCCGCGCTGCACCACTTCTTGATACTTGCCTTCTTTGTGAGTCGCCCCCGCACCCAGGAAGGGGAGCAGCGCCAACGCGGTGGCGGCCGTGGTGGAGTTCTCGCTCCCGGGATTGTTCACGGGGCCGATGTGGCCATTCTGCTGGCCATGATTGAAGCTCCAGCCTCCGTTCTGCATCTGGTGGGCCGCCAGCCATTTCAGGGCGTGTCCCACGGCGACGTCGCAGTCGGGGGTCCAGCCGCTCTCGGATTTCAACACGCCCATCATGTTGCCGTTGCGCCCGTCCAGGATTCCACCACTGGAACGGCCGGGCCGCGACAGCAGGTTCTTGCGGAAGCTGGGGTCCCCCATCTCGCTCGTATCAAGGGCGATCTGCGGGTTGGGGAGGTCGGGGCCCGTAACGATTGGGCCCGCAGGCGTCGGTACCGGGTCTTCGACCGGAATCGCCACGGCCAACGCCACGGCAGAAGGGTCGACGTCAATGTTAGGCGTGATCACCGGGTCGTCGATGTCCTTGATGACTTCGACCTCTTTGTCGTTGGTGGCCAACAGCGAAGGAATGACGTGATCGATTTCCGGGATGATCGTGATCAAGGCCAGCAGAATCAGCAGCACGGCGTGCACGACCAGGCTGGCCGTCCAGCCGGGCGTGTTTTGCAGCGCGCCGCGCAGCCAAAGGACCAGCACCCCGGTTCGCTTCATCTCGTCGAGTTCTTCGCGGACTCCGATGGGCCTGGAATGGACGGCTGCCAGGGGAACTGTTGGCGTCGGATGCGATGCGCGCGTAGTCATAGCGTAGCCCCGTGAAGGATTTTTGAATTCGGATCGGCGGAAGCAGGCGAAACGCGCAACGAGAGCGCGATGCCTTTGGGCGGAATTGAAGCGTGGAGGGCGGCCCACCGTCTGCCCTAGAGATGGGCCGCCCCCGTGAACGCGAGACAGGAGAATCCAAGCAAGGCGTCCTGGCTTACCAGGTGCCGCACAACTGGATTCGCCGGACTATTCGCGGGGATGCCGCCGGGTTATTCCCGTGGCTGGGAGAATTTGTGGAAACAACGTACTGAGATGGTAGGTGTCTCCCTTCTCGGGGCGCCGCGCAATCGATGCCCCTCCCTGCCTTACGTTCCCGCCACCCTTACTTCTTCTCGGGTTCCGGCGCGGGGGCCGCGGGACGACGGATCGTATCCAGAAGATCTTCGACGTTCGCCTGCACTGCCTGCATGTGCGAAACGATCAGACAGCCACTGATCGGATCGAAGGCAATGCCGCCGATCGCCTTGGCGCGGGCCTCACCAGCAGGCGGAGCACCAGGCGCTGCGGGTCCAGCCGGAATGTGCCAAGTTCCCGGCGCGACCTCGCGCTCGATCCGCTCGATCAGCGCCATGGCTAAAGCTGGCGAGGCAGCCAGGTCGCGCGCCCGATAAAACTCCAGATCGACCGTCTCGGCGGCGGCTTGGCGCGTGGTGACCTGCAGCGTCTTCTCGTCGATCACGCGGAAGCTCAGTTCCAGAGGGGTAAGCATCGCCAGCAGCACCTGCTCCAGCGGCTGCGCCTGCTTGGTCTGCACCGTTGCCTTGCTCTCCGGACTGATGCCCGCCGCATCCAGTGCCAGCGAGTCGACCAGGATTTTGGAATCCGAGCGAGCCGAAAGAGACACCACCGCGCGCGTCAGAGGAGTCTCGGCGATGTTCACCGTCAGCGGCTTGCTCAGTCGCGCAGACGCCCGCGAGACCCGGCTCGCCAGGGCCTGTTCGGCTGCCGCGGGCGTGTGCGGCGTCAGCCCCCGGGCAATCCGCAGCTTCGCCAGCAACGTCGAAAGCCGACGATGGACCCATTCGCTCTGGTTCACCACCAACTGATTCGGCGTGACCACGATCGGCCGCTCCTGCCACGAAGCCGGCTCAATCGTCGCCTGGATGATCGCCGCGAGTTGCCGCGCGGCCCCCGCATCCCCCTTGGTCAGGTCGCCGATCTCGTGGGTCCGCTCGCGCACGACATCGCGTTCTTCTTTGCGGCTGGCAACCCGCAGTTGACCGGCTTCGATCAGATAGACCAGCCCGCGTTGTTCGAGCACGCGGTCCAGCACGTCGGCCACGGTGCACTTGCTCATCTCGAAGGCCACGTGGTCTTCGGCCGACACGCCGGCCTGTGTCAGCGACTCGATATCCAGCATGATCTTCAGGTTCGAGATCTGCGCCAGGGCATCGATGGCATCACTGAGCATCAACTTGGGCGGAGACTGGATCGACTCGATCGCCGTGGCCAGGCGCGACTCGACCTCGGCCTGCGGCAAGCCCGGGTTCGGCGCCGGGTCGGGCCGCGCCGGCTTAATCGGTTCGATGATCGGCTTGACGGGCTCGACCGGTTCAACGACCGGCTTCACGGGCTCGACAGGAGGACCGATGGGGGGCGGCACGGGCTTCTTCGTCAGGTCCCCCTTCGTTGGATCGACGACAGGAAGGCTGGGATTCTTCTCCGGTTTGCCCGGATCGGCCTTTGGCGGATCGACCTTCTTGGGCTCCGCGTCGGGGGTCTTCTTCTCCGGCTCCACGACGGGAGGATCGGCCACGGGAGGGGCTTCGACCTTGGTCTCGGCAGGCTGTTCGACTGCGGGCGGATCGACCGGATCGACCTGCGCCACAGCCGGTTCGCCTGTCGGCCACAAGGTCGTGGCCAGCGCAATCAACACCAGAACTGCCACGGCGCCGCCTGCCCAGTAGTGCCACACGGGCCGCTCGGCATGTTCAAAACCGAACGGCCGCTGAAAGCCCGCGGGTTGTTCCCCGGGCGTGCCGGCGGCAGCAGGTACGGATGCTGCCGGATCTGCCGAGGTTGCCGGCGGTGCGGCCGGCTCCGGGGCGGGAGGAGTCCAGCCAACGGGCGCCTTGACCTCGACAAAGCTCTGGCACTTGGGGCACGACAGGATCTGCCCGATCGCCGCCAGACTGCGGACCTTGAGTCGGGTGCCGCAGGTCGTGCATTGAATGGAGAAGAGTTCCATGCGCGCGTCCTGTTCGCTGAATAGGTGGGAAGCCTGCCGGAATTCTACCATCTTTTCCAGCAACCGGCATCGCGAAGCATCAGACCAGCCACCCTGAGCTCGGGCGTTCTTCATTCAGCAGACGATGGGCTGCGATCGTTTCGGCCAGGTCTTCAAACGTCAGTGCTGCGGTCTTCTTCTTGGCGGACTGCTCGGGATCGGCGCCGGATCGCCAGACTGCCCGTGGCATATTCAGCCGATCGCTCAGGTGCGTCAGGAACTTCTCCAAGCCGTAGTCTTGGTCGGCCACGCCCAGCAAGAAGGCCCGGACATTCTCGGAGGGACGAAAGCCTGCCTCGCTGGGATGAATCCCCAGGCAGTCGATCATCAGTGCCCGGAGGTCCGAGAATTCCGGTGTCTCGAAGCCGCTGGCGACGGAGCGGAGCAGATCGCCGAAGGTCCGCGCGGTGGGATCGAACTTTAGTCCGGCCTCATCGAACTTCTCAAGCAGCGCGCCGGCCAAGTCCTTCGCCGGATAGTCATCGAAGCGATCGGTCGGCAGGATCTGCGTCGGCGCGATGCCCAGCAACTCGGCCAGAATGCCGCACGCGCGGGCCAGTCGATCGGCCTCGTTGGGATAGGCACGCGGCGCATAGCGGGCCAGCCACTCTTCCAGCGCGACGCGCGGCCGGCGATCGGGTTCGTCGGCCGAGTCGGGCCAAAGCGCCACCCAACTGCCCACCAGGACCAGCACTGCCGCCATGCAGAGTAGTATCGTTCCCGACATGCCGCGCATGCTCCTTACGGCTGAATGCCCCGCGCTACGCGGAAGCCACAATCCTTGTTGATCGGCGGATGCGTCACTCCGTAGCCCAATCGCATGGCGCTGCGGCAATGCAGCGGAGTCTGCGCATAGCCCCCGCCGCGCAGGATGTGCTGCCGACCAGGGCGGCTTGCTTCGCGGCCGGCCGGGCCCAGGGGATCTTGCTGCTCGTCGGCCGTGTAGTGGTCGTGCCGGTATTCGTCCCAGCACCATTCCCAAACGTTGCCGTGCACGTCGTGCAATCCCCAAGGATTGGCCTGCAAGCTTCCGGCCCGAGTGTGCGAGCCGGTCGGGCCATGCTTGTTGACCCAGGCATGAGCCTGAATGGCCTGCACGTTGGGGCTCTGCCCAAAGGACCAGGCGCTTTCCGTTCCCGCGCGGCAGGCGAACTCCCATTCGGCCTCGGTCGGCAAGCGGTAGCCTGCTCCGCCTGCGATCGACACTGCCTGATTGTTCACCGCGTAGTACTGCGGCAGCTTCTCTTGCGTGCTGAGCGCGTTGCAGAAGTTCACGGCGTCGAGCCAGTTCGACCGGTCGGCCGGATGCCCTGACTGTGCATCCATGAACTGCGCGTTGGGAACCAACTGGCGATACTCCTCCTGAGTGACCTCGAGCTTGCCCAGATAGAACGGCCGCGCGATCCGCACCCGATGCAGCGGCGTCTCTTCGCTAATCGCCCGCTCGAGCCAGTCCATGCCCACGTTGCCGCGCTGTCTGGCGATGGTGTCGCGCAAGATCGCCGTGTCGCTGTCGCGCGAGCCCATCTCGAAATCGCCCGGCGGGATGAGCATCAACTTCATACCGATTCCGTTGGTGATCTCGGGCTCGACTTTGAGGTAGCTGGCCCAGGCGGTTTGCAACCGGCGGGCCTCGGCCGCATCGAACGGCGCCGCCGCCCGGGCAGGTTCGCGGACATGGGCCGTGGAAGGGGAGATGGGCGCCGGCACCCGCGTGACCACCGGACTTGGCCGGGTCATGGCATAGACCATGCCCACCAGCATCATCAGCCCCGCCCCGACGGCGAAGAAGATGGCCAAGGGAACCGTCCTGAGCCGCGAGCGCCAGTCGCTGGCTGTGGGCTCGAGCGCCGACACGGTGGGGCTCTCGGGATTGAACATCGTCGGCGACACCGGGGTCGGCTCGGCGATAAACGTTTGAGCCGGCGAGGGCGCCAGCGGCTGGGCACGGCTGGCCAGTTGGTTCACCACGTCGGCCAGGCCAGGATCGGGCATGGCTTCGATCGAGGCCGTGATCTGCGAAATCGATTTCAGGCGCAAGCAACTGCTGGACTCTCCTTGGCTCGACATCGCCAGAGAGAAAGGGGCCAGCGCCGTCGCCACCTCGCCCGGGGTTTGAAAACGATCCTTCGGTTGGCGGGCCAGCATGCGGGCTACGATCTCGGCCAGCTTGGGCGGTGTCTCAGGACGCAGCCGCGATACGAGCGGCGCGTCGTACTTCACCCGCGCGATCAGCTTCTCCATGGCGCTCTCGCCCTTGAAGGGGAGTTCGCCGGTGAGCAGCTTGAAGAGGGTGCAACCCAGACTGAAAATGTCGGAGCGGATGTCGGCGGTCTTGGTGTTCTCGGCCTGCTCAACCGCCATGTAGTCAGGCGTGCCCATGATCTGGCCGGTCCTGGTCAGCTCGCTATGCTCCCCGTCGGCATGCGGAAAGCGGGCCAGCCCCAGATCCAGGATCTTCACCAGCGGCAGACTGCTGGCATCGTCTGACGCGACCAGGATGTTCGAGGGCTTGATATCGCGGTGGACCATGCCCTGCTCATGGGCGTGCTGCAAGCCCAGCGCGGCCTGGCGAATGCACTCGGCCGACCAGTCGATCGGCAGTCTGCCGAACTCGTCGATCCACGCCCCCAGGTCGCGGCCGCGGACGTACTCCATGGCCAGGTAATGTGTGGGGCCAATGACCCCATGGTCGATCCAGGCGACCACATTGGGATGCGAAAGGGCGGCCGCCGCGCGGGCTTCGCGCTGGAATCGGCGCAGGGCCTCGGGCTCGGATAGCAGACCCTTGCTCATTACCTTGATGGCCACGATCCGCCCGTCGGGGACACGCTCAGCCCGATAGACGGCCCCCATTCCCCCCGCGCCAATCCGCTCAAGGAGTTTGTACTTGCCCAGGAAGAGCGCGTGCCGACCGGCCAACAACTGCCCGGCCTGCCAGCGGGTGAGCAGGCCTTGAGCGATCAGGGCCAAAGCGACGCTCTTGGAATCGGGAAAGCCGGACCCGGCCTGGCGCGAGGCGGCCATCTGTTCCGACGCCAACAGGTTGCTGCGCTGGAGGGCGTCGAAAAAACCTTCGACCGACTGAATTGGGTTGGTCGCGGCCAAGACCCCCTCCAAGGGCGATTCCATCACGGCCGACAGAGACGTCGGTCTCCGATGCATCGTAACGGCCCGCGAAGCAGGGGGCTAGTTTGCCGGCGAGGGAGCCATTCAGCGATCCCAAAGGCAGGCCCGATCTGCAATGCTTTGCGTTGCAGAGTCACTTCACTTTGCAATGCAGAGCTATCTGTTATCACGGCATTTCCTTAAGTTCACCGAAACGAATGCCGACGGGAAGCCTCGCTGGAAAGACCCGCTTTCGAGCGGTCGTCAAGCGCGAAAGCCAGCCATTTCGCCGCCTTCAAACGCCCCCCCTGCAAACACGCACCCCACCCTCCTTTCTCCGCGTCTCCGCGCCTCCGCGTGAGACCTCCTACCGTCGCCTCCCCGGATAACCAAAAGACATGAGATTGGGCCACGCGGAGGCGCGGAGACGCGGAGGAAGAGAAGAGAAGAGAAGGAAGGCAGCAGGGGGAAGCGGCCGACACCGCCCGGCCGACTCACGCCTTTTCCCTGACACCCCTTGCCTCGAGACTTCGAAGCCCCCCGATTCCACGACCTTCAAGCCATCGGCCGCAATCACTCGACGACCCGCTTCCGGCCAGCAAGCATCCACTCCGCCCCCCCGATCCCAGGCCCGCGAACGCCCGCCAGATTTCATGCTGGCAGTTCAGTTATTTAGTCCGCGGACTCGCTTTCGCCCCTAAGTCCTTTCATCGCAATGCAAACATGGCTGCCGCTCTCGGCATTTGCCAACCGCGATTTGAGGAAATCGAAGTGGACACTTGGGACAATGTGAAAATGGACTTTGCCTAGTTACTAGGCAAAGCGATCGATGCCTCCTCGCCGCGCAGGCCTGCCCGAAATGAGGCACGAGCGAGTCAAGGTCGTAAGTGCTATCGCTACAATGACATCCACCGAGCCCTTGACTAGCACCTAAGATGCAGGCAGAGACGCGGCTGGTGTGGTCGCGTGATTGGGTTTTACGGAGATTAAGACAATGGCCACGAAGGAACAGGAAGTTTTTCAGGTCGCCCAAGAGCTCTATCGTCAGAACCCCGACTGGGTCACGTTCTTCCGAGTAGTGCTGGGTCTGGACGGCGTCGTCCGACAGGCTTTCCCCACGCAGCCCGAGATGGACAGCTTTACTACGACCGACGAGTACATCCGGCTCCAGCAGATGTTGGCCGACCTGCGTCGCAAGACCAAGGCCGTCCCCACGGATGAAGAGCCCACGACTGTTATTACCGTTCGGCTCCCCAAGAGCTTGCACGACACCCTGAAGACCGAGGCCCACGAGCACCGCACGAGCATGAACAAGCTGTGCATTGCCAAACTGCTGCAGGCTCTGGATGCCATGATGAATCCGGCTGAGATGGCCGCCGCCGAAGCTGCTGCCGAACAGGCCGAAGCTCGCGAGTACGCCCAGGCTGGCAGCTAGCATCCGTAGCAAGTAAGTCGAACAGTTTACCGTTCGGTCGTCGCGAGGTTTTGGCGACCGGGCGAAGGAGCATCCATGTTTGGTCAACTGGCGACCGGGGCTGCGACCCAGCGGCCCCGGTGCGCCGTGACCTGACCGCATCGCGCGCCGATCCCACGGCGTCTGCGAATGCCGCGCGCTGATGTTGCGCGCCCTTCTTGCGAGCCACCCTCTGGCTCCGCGCCCTCGTTGCGCTCGGATCCTCACCAGACCTTGTTTACTCAAAATGGGTTCCTCACCCCCAGCTTGTTAGTTCAGGGGAGACAGGTTGGATCGATTGCCTATGGGAATGGGGGGCAATGCAAAGAACTGATAACTGACGCCGACATTTCCGATAAGGATAACCAGGGACGCCAACGGCGACTCAGGTGTGAGCCCATAATATCCCGGACGTTCCCCCAAGCGCATGACGCCCGGGGGACGGACGAACAACGATCGGCAGGAGGTTATCGTGAACGACGAACGCATCTTAGGCGACGGACCCCAGCGTGAATTTCGCATTCCGGCCTGGGGGCTGATGATCGGTGGGCTGACCCTGGGCTTTCTGGCCATGCATCTGACGGTGGCCCGCCCGATGGCTGAGGACGTAGGACGGCTGGAACGCCAGATCTCGGCGCTCGATCGGCAGATGCAGTTGTTGGTGGGGCAGGAGGGAACCGCTCGGCAGTCGGCCAATCTGCTGTCGACTCTGGGTCAGCAGGGGCGTCAGTTGAACGCCGTGCGCGAGACGATCTCGAACCTGCAAGGGCTCCGCGAGCAAGTGGCCGATGAAATGCAACAGATTGAAGTCGCGCAGGCCACGCTCGCGCAGTTGGCGAACATCAAGACCCGTGTGATTCAGGAGCGAGCAGGGACGATTGCCGCCGGGGCTTCGCTCGACGCGATCGAGACGCTCCGCAAGCGGCTCCTCGACGGCGAATCGCTGACCAGCGACGCCGAGTCGGCCGTGTCGGACCTGGCGCGGCTGCAAGCCAGCGCCATGCTGGCCGGCGAACAGACCTTCGCCGCACAGGCCTATCTGGATGAGATGTCGGCTCTTCAGTCGCGAGTGGCCGCCCAAGGGGCCGGCGCCGTAGCCGCTCAGGCCAGCCTGAACGAGCTGATCCAGTTGCAGAAACTGGCTCAGCAGGATGCCGCCGAGTTGAAGGCTGCTCAGGATAGCCTGAATCAGTTGATCGACCTGAAGTGCCAGGCCCTGGCCGAAGGGGAGAACCTGGAGAAGGCCGCCGGCGTGCTGGCCGATTGGTCGAAGATCCACGAGCAGGTGATCGCCTCGGCTGAGAAGTTCCCCGAAGCCGAGCAGGTGACCACGCAGTTGATCGGTCTGCAGCAGGCGATCGTCTGTCAGTCGAAGCAGGTCGTTGATGCCCGTCGGACGGCCGACGAGCTGGTCTCGCTGCAGAACGACGTGATCACCCGCGGGGCCACGATCGAAGAAGCCCGCCGCACCGCGGAGAAGCTGATCGGCCTGCAAGACGGCGTGATCGCGCAGGGTGCGTCGGTGGAAATCGCCCGTCGCGTCGCTGGGGAGCAAGTGGCTCTGCAGAATGATGTGATCGTCGGCGGTGAAAAGTCCGAAGAAGCTCGGGCGACGCTGGCCGACTTGGCTGGCATCGTCGCGCAGTTGGATCGCGAAACGCGGGGTATGGCCGCGGCTCGCGAGCAAGTGGAGGGGTTCATCGCTCTGAAGAATCAGGTTCTGGCCGGGGCCGACGAGTTGGCCGACGCGGTGCAGCAATTGGAAGCAGCCACCGAGCTCGACCGCGAGATCCGCGCGGCCGTCTCGACGCTGGCCGAAATGCGCCGCGGCTTGTTGGAGATCGCGCTGCTCGAATCGCAGCTCAATCAGACCTTCAAGATGCTGGAGCCGCTCTCGAACCTGGTGAACCTGCGTCGGCTGGAGCCGGCCGAGATGCGTCATGCGGTCCGCTCGATCTTGGAGCAGCGGACCGAGCGGCTGGGGGGCCGAGCCCCGGCGAAAGTGACGCGCTCGCCCGAGGCCCCGGTGCTGGACTAGCCCGCCAGTACTGCAAGCCGACCCGCAAGCCCGAGGGGATCGATCGATTCCCTCGGGCTTTTTCGTTGGGTGCAGCTTGAATCGAGAAGAGAAAGGTTGACTGCGCGGCGAGGTGATGGGGGACCTTTCGACTTGGCGGAATGCCGGATCTGGATGCGATAGCCCGATGGGGACTTGATCCTCCAGACTGCATTCTACCTCATTTTCGCCCTCGGATTTGTGCCCGTCGGAATGCGTGCGATTTCAAATGCGAAGCGCCGTCTCACATCTTCAGCAGATGGTCGAAGTCCCCGATGTCTTCGTAGTCTCCCAGAAGATGGACGTGCTTGCGATAGTTCAGCACATCCAGCAACGCCAGGGTCTGCACCGCGCGCAGCGTGACGAGTTGCTCGGTGATGCGGCCGGGGTGCCGCATAATCTCGGCCAACCGGCGAATGCCTTCTTCTTCTCCGCCGGTGGGATGTCGATTCCAGGCACGCAACGCGTCTGCTACGCCCCACACGTTGTAACGCGTGGCGCGCCAGGCGGCTTTGCGGGCTCCTTTATCTTTGACGCCGTACAGCTTCCAGTACCGGCGGAACCTTCTCCACAAGCCAAAGTCGAAGGGGGTCGCCGTGCGGCCATGGGCGCTGGCGTCCTCGTGCTGCGCATGTTCAAAGGCTTCGCGCAGGATCTCGCGGGCTGAAAGCAACGGCCGGACCCCGCCCATGTCCGAGAGATAGGCCAGCGCCGCCACGCGCAGATGTTCGCGGGTGCCGCAGATGGCCGGATCGATCCCCAGCGACGCGGCGACGCGCGCGATCAGGCCGTTCTCCAGCAGTCCCGCCAGACGGGCCATGTCGGCTTCCGCACGGCGGCGTTCCGAGGCCAGCCAGTTCACCAGTTGGGCATCGGCCCCCAGGAACCGCGTGTCGTTGTCGCAAGCAATCTCCTCGGGAGCGGTCTGACTCACGCCCGGCAGCGGCACGCCCAGGTATTCGGGATCGAGTCGAGCACGCAGGCGAATGGCCGCCTCGACCACGGGGCCGCGCATGCGATGGATCTTGCGGATCGCGGAATGGAAATCCGCCTCGGCGGCGTCGTCGCGGTCGATCCGCAGCGCCGGGTTGCGAATCTCGCGGACCGAGCGGACCAGCCAGCGAAAGAGCAGCGCGAACTGCCCCAGTCCGGCGCGCCAGATGAAGTACGGAAGCAAGATGGCACGGCCTCCGGCAAACCAACCGGCGTAGACCTGGTACAGGTTCAGCACGCGCTCTTCCTTGGGAAGGTTCTGCGCGGGATAGGTGCCGAACACCCGCCGGATCAGCAGGCTGCGATCGCGGCGCATGCAGGCCAGCACCTCGGGGCCAAAGCGCCGCTCGACCTGGTCGTCTCGTTCCAGGTCGACATCCAGAAAGTGGAGCGCGGTGAAAGCCGTGGTGACGTACGAGGTCTCGTCGCCCAGGATCGTGGTCTCGCCCCCCGAGTTGTGCCACGGACGGCGGGCGGCATGCCACTTCTCGTACCGGCGTCGCGCCGGGGCGCTGGCCTGCGACAGCTCGTCCAGTGGAATCACGTTGCGGTTGTAGTCCACGATCAGCCGCGCGGCCGCATGGGCGATCGACTGCGACATCAGATTGAACCACAGATAGGGTCCGCCGAAGGTGCTCTTCTGCCGCTCCAGGTCCAGGGCTTCCAGGGCCTTGGCTTCGCGGCGGGCGACGCGCGTGCTGAAGATCTGAAGCTGCCGCAGCGCGGGGTTGCCCAACAACTGGCTGGTGGTCCGCGTGTCGGAGGCGGCCAGCAAAGCGCCATCGAGCGAATCGCGGTAGAGGAGCACCGTGCGATCGAGGGCCTCGAACGTCAGGCCCGAATCCCCGCTAACACTAGCCCCCAGGAGCGAGAGCCGCATGCGATTCACAAAGTAGCGAAGCGTGACATCGGGCCTGGGCTCGCGGGTTTCGTCCCAAAGGGCCAACTCGGGAGCCACCACTCGGCGGTAGAGAATCTCGGCATCGCGATCGAGCTGCCGGGCGCGGATGTTCTCGGTCAGGGCCAGGAACTGCGCCTGGGCGGCGCGTTCGTAGAACTCAGTCGCTTCGCGGGCCAGGCGCTTCAGCCACCAGCCGACTCCCAGGATCACAAAGCAGACGGCCCCTAAGACAACCAGGGTCTGTCCCACCGTACGGCGCAGGAAGTCCTCGAGGACCGTCGGCAGGAAGGCCTCGAAGAGGTTGATCAACAACCGGGTCACCAGGTAGAGACCGCCGAACAGAAACAGCCGGTAGACCGGCGCGGCAGTGCTGCGAACCAGAAAGCTTCCCAAGCGGTCGACGAACACGCTGGGAGTCACCGTGCCGTAGAGATCGGCGAACCAAAACAGGCGGTCGTACTGCCGTTTGAGGACGGCCGAGAGTTGGCGCGAGGCGGTGGCCACGACTTCGCCGGGGTTCATGCGATCGGCCGTGCGCGGGACCCACGAGCGGACATACGGAAGCCAGCGAACCGGTGCCCGTGCCAGCAGCCGCACGGCCCAAGCCAAGCGCCGGGCGAGTTCAACTCCCAAGTCTTCTTCCACTTCGCGCGGGGTCAGCGTGGCCATGCGGCGCAGCAGGTTCTCCGCAGGCAGCTCGCGCGAGCTCATGGTCCACGAGCGCGGCTTCACGCGCGGCAGCGTCGGACCGCTCTGTTGCCGCGCGGCCAGGGCCGCCAGACGTTCGCGGACTACGCCGGCGCGGGCTTCGGGGGCAGCGGCTACCAGCAACTGATTCCAGTGCGCGTTGACCTCCATCCACAAGTGGCCAAGGACCACCGTCTGCCCTTCATCCTGTGAGGCTTTCAGGCGTTCGGCCCGCGTGGGGTAGAGGATGATGTTGCGATTGAGGAGAGGCCCGTACGAGCGACTCAGGCGGTCGATGCCGCGGGCCATCAGACCGAAGACGCGAATCAGCAGCACGAGCGGACGGAGGAGCAGGATGTAGCGGGCCAGCATCGGCACCCGTAGCGCCAACCCCAGACGGAGCGTGTCGGCCAGTGCGAAATCCTCGTGCGAGAAGAGGAGCACGATCAGGCCGAAAGGGATCGATGGCAGCAGTTCGAGGAACGCATGTCGACGGAACCAACGGGTCGCGCGGGGGGCCACCGACCACTTCAGAAAGAACTCGGTCAGGAAGACCAGGCAGGCTGCGGCATCGGTGATCTCGAGCCAGAGCATCGCCGTTGGCGAGAGCGACAGAATGCCGACGTCCGTCAGCCCCCGGACGGCCAGCGTGACCAGCACCACGGCGATCAGCACAAAGACGGATCGCTCGAGCAGGTTGGTCAGTCGGCGACCCAGGCGGCGCTCCAGTCCGCGCTGCACCTGGCGATCCTGCCATTGATTGAGCATCTCGGCATACTTGCGCTGCAAGCGTGCGCGTCGTGGTCCGCCGGCGGTCTCGACCTGAGTCAGATGCCAGTCGAGATCGTCGGCCATGCGGGCCAGTTGAACGACCGCCAGATCCTGCGACAGATCGTCGACTCCGGTCCGCAGCATGTTGGCCCGATCGGCCAGTTCGTTGGCCCAGCGATCGCGCAGCTCGGTGCTGGGGACTTGCCGGGGCAGGCTTTCGAGAAACAACTGCCGCAAGGCGCGGCGATGCTCGCTGATCAACCCCTGTGGACGGTTTGGCCCTTCGCTGGTTCCCTTGGCGTCGGCCAGCGTCTTGATAGGAACGATCTCCTCGACGCGCGACAGCGTTTCGAACTCGAGGGTGGTGGCCTCGAACAGGGCATCGAAGCAGACCTCCGGCGTGGGTGCGCCAGCCGAGAGAGCCTCGCGGCGGGCGCGCGTGGCCTCGTTCAGCAATGCGCGTGCCTGCTTCGTCCCTTCGGCAGTCAGCTCCGCGAGCCCCATCGACTCGAGCCGCTCGATCCAGTCCAGGCAGTCTTCGAGGGGCAGATGATCGGCGTCGCCGGCATCGCCCACGGCCGCCCGGTAATCGGCGTCGAGCGCCGCCAACTCTCCTTCAATGCGGGCCAACTGGATCGCGGCCTGGTCGGATGCATCGGCCGAAGAAGGGCGAAGCCCGCGCAGTTCGCGTCCCAGGTGGTGGATGCGATTCAGCAGCGCCCCGCGATCGCAGGTGCCGGGGGACGTGACGGCGCTAGCAGCCGCAAGACGATCGGCGCGCAGCGGTTCCCGTTCGCGCTGGTCTAGACGAACTGCTTCGTCGCTCTCTTGATCCAATCCTTGAGCCTCTCTGGGCTGCCCGGGGCGCCACTGTCGGCTGACAGTATAAGCGCAAGGGCAGGGAATGGCTCAAGGGGAGGGGGCGCCTTCGCCCCAGGGAGCAGGAAGAGAGAGGTAACTTTTCGGGTTGGGACGCGGAGGCCACACGGGGCGCGTAACTTTTCGAGTTGGTTGCCGCGAAGCGAGCTTCACCCCCCTCCCCAGCCCTCCCCACGGAGTGGGAGGGAGCAGGAAGAGAGCGGTAACTTTTCGGGTTGGAGGTCCAGGACGGTCGTGCGATACCCTTCTAGAGGAATGTCAGACGGAGCCGAGTTTCACCCCGTTACCGCCCAATGCACCAACCTCTAATCCAGTTTTCACTATACAGTATTATCAGTCTGTTGACACATCTATTTTGAGAATATTCTAGATTTACCTGTTTGCCACACTGCTGGCACGCCCGTATGCTGTCTCGATGGGACCTGGACTTTGCCCCGTCGACGACGGGAAATCCGCCTCAACTTCATCCACCACTCGGGAGACGACCTATGACGATACGCCGGAAAAGCGTTTCCGACATACCGCGTGCCTCCCGTAGCTCAGTGGCAAGAGCGCCGACCTTATAAGTCGGAAGTCGCTGGTTCGATTCCAGCCGGGAGGACTTTGAAACTCTCGAGACTTCAGCCCACAGCCTTAGTTGGCCTTGGCGCGAAGCTTCTTTCCCAGCACTGCTTCCATGCTCTCTTGCATGATCTTCTCGCGCTCGGCAGCGCTGAGCGCCATGAAGGCGATCCGGCAGGCGTGCGACGCCTGGCGTTTCACATAGCCCTTGGTGTCGCAGAACAGGTTCCAATCGGCCAGGAACTTGCCATCGTATTCGACGGTTTCTTTGGCGGTACGAGAAACGGCGGCCATGGGTTCTCCTAAGGTATTCAAGGGAATCAGTTGCTAAAGTACGGGCGAGGCGATTCAAACCATTGATAGCGGGGGCGCAGAAATCGTAAACCCTCCCAACGGATGGACAGGTGTCCCCCACCCCGCTTTTGCCGTATTTGAACCAATAACATTCCCATTCCGCTGGGGGAGCAGAGACTCAACAAGCAAAACACATTCCGCAGTCCCCAGAATGAGAAACTCCAAACCTTTGGGGGGAAATGCTCGCCCGAAGCGGCGGCTCTGCCCGTCACGAAGAGCGGAACTCTTCCAACCTGCTTGCTCAGCGACCGCTGCCGTCAGAGTTTGCCCCGCCCGTAAGCTCCGCCCCGGCAGGGATTTCTTGCAGCCCGTCGCCATGGCCGCACGATGAACGGAAGAAGGGAACGTGCCGAGTCCAAGGCGGGGACACGTGGGAGTATGGCGATCCGCCGGCGATTTTATTCCGTGCTGAGCGCGGCGCTGCTAGCAGGCGCAGCGTTGATCTCATCGCCGGCCCCGGGCGAGCCCGTCCGAGTTCGTTCGCAGGGGCCGCGACTTGAAGCCGCTGAACCGGACGATCCTGCGCCGGAGATCGATCGCGCGGCTCCGACCGAATCGCAGCCCGCCACGACGGTTGACTATCGCGATCTGAGTGCCGAAGAGTGCGCCTGCCTGGCAGCCGACGCTGCCCCGTTGGCCGGCCTGCTGACCGGCGAAGTCCGCGCGGTGGGCGTGCTACAAAAGCAGGTTCCGCGTCGCGAGCGCTATGCGCAGTGCCGCGCCAGTTCGCTGCAGAAGGTCGTGCTGCTGTTGGCCGCCGAGGACGCCCGCAATCAATCCGCCGCGGCGGCGCTGAAGATCTACTTCGCATTGATCGAGGCCGAATCGAAGCGCAAGCTGATCGCCGACAGTCTGGCTCAGGTCGCGTCGACCGACGCCAAACTCCAGCGTTTGGGGGCCGAGGGCTTTCAGGTCGAACGGGACGTGCTGGAGCGGCAGCGTTTCAATCTGGAAGACAAGCGGATCGAACTCGATCTGGCCGTGGATCGACTGAACGAAGAACTGGCCGGAATGCTGGGAGCCGGGGACTGCGGCGCGGGACAGCGCTACTGGCCGTCGACACGCGTGGTGGCCGCGGCCGAGTGCCCGGGGAGCGAAGAGGCCGTGGCCGAGGGGATGGCCGAGCATCCCGAGCTGGCCCTGCTGGCCACGCTGCGTGCAGGTCTCTCGCCGGAGACTTTGCCCACCGTTCGCCAGGCACTGGGCCAGGTGCAGGGATTGCTGGGGAGCGGCCCCACCGCCCAAACACCGACAGGCCTGCGGTTCTTCTTCGCCCGCTTCTTCGGCCGATTACCCGATCCGGCGGCCGATCTGTGCGCCCGTCGGGATCAGCTCGACGCCTACATCGCACGGCGCGAAGGAGACATCGCCAGTCGGATCCGGCAGGCGGTGCTGGAGTGCGAGTCACGCGGACGGCAGATCGAGGTCGCCCGCGAACGGGCCCGCAGTTGGCAGACCCGCGTGAACCGATTGGAAGCCAAGGCTGCGTCGACCGAGGCCTCGCAGGCCGATTTGCTCGAGGCTCGGCTTGGCCTGCTGGAAGCCAAGAATACGCTCTTCCAGCGAGCGCTGGAAACGCATGTTGCGCTGGTTAAGGTGCGCGAAGCGCAGGGAATCTCGGCCCAGGATTGCGGCATGTAGGGCACCGGCCAATACGTGCGGCGGCAGAGGGATTTTAGGCGCGTTCGTCCGATGCGGACCGTAGTGCGCATGGGCAGTCGATCAAGTGACGGAACTCTCTCGCGTCGCCATGGTGGGCACAGCCCACCCTACTTGGCTAAACCCGGGCGCTCAGCTTTTCGGCCAAGCGGCGCAGCGGTCGACTGGCGTCTCCCTTGGCCAGATGAATCTGAATCAGGCTCATCGCTTTCTTGTCGGCCAGGGCTTTGGTCAGGGCGATTTCAAACTCGCCTTCGGTGCGAACCTCGTACCCCGTTCCGCCGCCGTAGACCAACGGCAGTTTGTGATAGGCCCACGGATTGATGTCGTTGTACTTGTGATCGCCTGGGTGCAAGAACCGCTCGGTGCCGTAGCCCGCGTTGTCCAGGACCAAAACGATCGGGTTGTAGCCCCGGCGAATGATGGTGGACAGTTCCTGGCCGGTCATCTGAAAGGCACCGTCCCCCACAAAAACGACCGGCCGCAGGTCGCGCTGGGCGGTCTGCACGCCCAGGGCTGCGGGAACGCCGAAACCCATGGAGGTGTAATAGGCCGGACTCAAGAACTTGGTCCGCTTCTGGATGGTCAGTTCGGTGGCGGCGAAGAGCGAGTCCCCGACGTCGGCCACCACGGCCATCGTCTCGTCGAGCGAATCGTTGATGCGGCTCACCACCCGTTCGATCCGCAGCGGGGCGTTGGGTTCGATGGCGAAGGGCCGGCCGATCGAGCTGGGGCGCGAGGGAAGCGTGCGCCGCGGGGCCTTCAGGCCGGCAGCCGCCAGACCACGGATGAAGTCGGCCAGCAGCACGTCGTGGAAGTGATGATGACTGATCCGCAGCGTCTCGCTGGTGGCGTCGATGCACTTGAGGGGATCGAGATTGGCCGTGTAGATGCCCAGATTGATGTCGGTCATGAACGCACCCAGCATGATCACCAGGTCGCTCTCTTCCACGAACTGCGTGACCTCTTCGCGCCCCATGGCCCCTTCGTAAAGGCCGACGTGCAACGGATGGACCTCGCTGATGACGCTCTTGCCCAGCATCGTGGTGGCGATCGGAATGCCGGCCCCCTCGGCAAAGGCCAGCAGTTCGTCCTGCAGTGCGAAACGATGCAGTTCGACGCCTGCCAGAATCACGGGCTTCTTGGCCTCGCTGATCCGCCGACAGGCTTCAGCCACGGCCTCGGCCAGGGCAGCCGCGTCGCCGGTGGCGGTGGTCCGGCTGGGCGTGTGCGGCATTCGCGGAATCACGTTCACCAGGTCGCGGGGCAGCTCGATGATCCCGGGCCGCTTGTAGCGCGTGATGGAGTCCAGCACGCTGTCGATTTCAGCAAACGCGGTCTGCGGATCGAGTACCTCGGTCCCCGCGACGCAGAGCTTTTGAAAGACCTCGAACTGCGTCCGGAAATCCTTCACCTTGTGATGCAGCAGCGGGTTGTTGGTCCGCTCGGAGAGGCCGGGCGAACCGGCGATCACCACCACCGGGGACTTCTCGGCATAGGCTCCGGCGATGGAGTTGCACAAGCTCAGCCCGCCCACGCAGTACGTGACGCAGACGGCTCCCAATCCATTGATGCGGGCGTAGGCATCGGCAGCAAAGCCGGCGCACGACTCGCTGGTGCAGCCCACGACATTGATCGGGCTCTCTTCCAATTGCGAGTAGAAGTTGAGGATATAGTCGCCGGGGATGCCGAACACGTCCTTCAGTTCGTAGTCCTGCAGACGTTGGATCAGATACTTGCCGATCGAAAGTCCGGAGACAGGGGCGACAGACGGAGCCATAGGTGTACCTTCCTGGTCCCACAAGGTTTGGAGAGAGGCCCCGGAGAGTCTGGGTGAACGCAGTTTCAGCCTCGCCCGCCGGGTCGCTGAGGGAATTATCCCGATTCGCCTGCGCGGGGCAACGCGAGTCGACGGACTTCCTACGAGCAAACTGCGGAAAAGGCCCGAATTCCTGGTGCTTTCGCGTCGCGATTTCGGGTTCACGCTTTCCGATCCAGACGTCTCGACAGGGAGTGGAGTCCGGCCCGCATACAATCTTCATTGAAATGCGGCTCCTCGAAGGGCGGCCTCCTCTGGCTTTCGCCTGGCGGATGAAGAATACTCACAGCGTTCCCCGTCGACACCCACCGAAAGGCAACCATGCTCACCAAACTGCGAGACTTCTTTCTTGGACTTGGCTCGAAGGACTTTGAGCAGGACCAGAACGAGGCCATGCTGACCCTGCTGGTGTGGGTCATGCAGGCCGACGGAAAGATCGCGGCGGGCGAGAGCTCGAAGATCAACGACTTTATCGAGGCAGTGAACTGGAACTCGGACCTGCCGGCCACGGCCTTCGTGAAGGAAGTCTCCGCGCGAATCGCGACCATCGAGTCGGGCGAGTTGAGCGAAGAGGACCTGATGAAAGAGTGCTCGTCGAAGCTCAAGGGTTCGGACATCCGTTACAAGGCGGTCAAGATCTGCCACGAGTTGGCCAAGGCCGACAACTATTTTGATAACGCCGAGAAGCATTTGTTGAAGCTGTTCTCGAAGACGCTGATTTAGATGCGATTCTCGCCAATTCGCCTTGAGTCTCTCCAATTTTGCCCTGAAGAGTTCCCCGAAGGGGATCCATCTCACAGCCCAGGGTTGGCCCGCGCAGCGCGGTCTACCCTGGGTACGTGGCCCCGCCTCTCCTCGTGCTATGGCTCACGTTTTGGGGCAGCCGCTGGCAAAGCCAGCGGCTGCCCCAAAACGGATACGTATCATGTGTCGTGAACCCAGGGTAGGCCGCGCTGCGCGGGCCAACCCTGGGCTGTAAGATGGATCCCCTTCGGGGAACAGACTTCGTCTCAATCACCTTCTACGCCAGTTCGCGGAATCTGCTTCAGTTTTCCACGCAATGTAACAATTGAAGCTGCCGGAAAGCTCTAGCGATTGAAGAACGACGCCTGCTGGAACCGCATTCCAGCCAGGACCTGCGCAACCCGTTCCGGCGAGAGCGCCCCGATGCGCGTTCCCAGGCGGCTCTTGTAGAGCGACGACACCTGCGAGACCACGATCACGCTCTGCTTGGCCAGGTTGCCTTCTCCCGGCTCGAGCAAGACATTTCCGGGTTCGCTGCCGCGGTTCAGATCCGAGGTCAACGCACAGACGACGACCGTGCTGATTCGCGAGTGATTAAACACGTCCTCTTGCACCACCACGTACGGGTGAGGATGTCCGGGGACCGAGCCGCGCGTTTCGTCGGGCCGATCCAGTACAACTCGCCTTGATGGATGAGGCCGGTGTGCGTGGTCAAGCGAGGGTCGTCGATGCGGTCCATGTTGCGAGTGTACTGACGATTGTCGGGGCTGGCCATCGGGGGGGAAGCAGGCGAATTCGCTCGGTGGCTGGCCCAAACGCTTGCCACTGGGGCCGGTAATATTGAGAATAGGAAGGATGAAACCTACCTGCCTTGCCATCCTTCCCGCCACGCGTTTTCTTGGATTGCTCGTTGCTTTGGCCGTGGCCTTGCCGGCCCGCGGCGCGGACAAGCCGGCCGAGGATTTCGAGAAGCACATCAAGCCTTTTCTGACGCAGCACTGCGTGGAGTGCCACGGCCCGAAAGAGCAGAATGCCGGGCTCGATTTCTCCAAGTTTCCCGATACCAAGTCGGTGCTGCGGGCAAGGAAAGAATGGCGCAAGATCCTGACCCAGATCGAGACGGGCGAGATGCCCCCGGCCGACAAGCCGCAACCGGCCACAGCGCTGCGTGAAGCGACGGTGAAACAGATCGATGGAGTGCTGGAACACGTCGACTGCAAGAGCCCGGATTTTCGCAACCCGGGGCCGACGCTGATCCATCGCCTGAACCGCAGCGAGTACCAGCGCACCGTACGCGATCTGACCGGGATCGATTTTGACGTGACGGCCGCAGTGGGCATGCCCGACGACGGGGTGACGCACGGCTACGACAACGTGGCCAACGCGCTCACCATTCCGCCCACGCTCATGGAGAAGTACTTCGCGGCCGCCGACAAGGTCGTCGAGAAGCTGCTCGTCCCCGGGCCGGTGCAGGATCGCCTGTTCGTGGTCAAGGCCGAGGGGAAAGTCTCGCAGCGCGATGCCACTTGGCAGAACATCCAGAAGTTCGCCCGGCGGGCCTATCGCCGGCGAGTCTCGAATCCCGAGGTCGATCGGCTCTATAAGTTCTACGAGCTGACCGTGGGGCGCGGCGAGAGCCACCAGAAGGCGTTCGGCATGGTCGTAAAGGCCGTGCTGCTGTCGCCGCAGTTCTTGTTTCGCATCGAGCAGAACCAGGGGGCGCTCGATTCGAAGCATGTGTACCGTGTCTCGAACCACGAGTTCGCCGTGCGTTTGTCGTACTTCCTATGGTCGAGCATGCCCGACGACGAGCTGCTGACGGTCGCGGATTCGAACAAGCTGCTGGAAGCGGCCGTGCTGGAGGGGCAGGTCAAGCGGATGCTGGCCGATCCGAAGGCCCGGGCCTTGACCGAGAACTTTGCCGCCCAATGGCTGGGCCTGCGCAAACTGGCCGACGCTCGCCCCAGCGCCGAGTACTTTCCAACCTTCACGCCGCAGGTACGGCAGGCGATGTACGACGAGACGGCCAGCTTTTTCGATAAGCTGCGCGAGGAGAATCGCAGTGTCCTGGAACTGCTCGACTCGGACTACACCTATCTGAATGAAGACCTGGCCAAGCACTACAACATCGCCGGAGTCGCCGGCCCCCAGATGCGGCGGGTGGCGCTCAAGCCGACCGACCACCGGGGCGGGCTGCTGGGGATGGGGAGCATGCTGGCCCTGACTTCGCACACGTCGCGGACCAGCCCCACGCTACGGGGCAAATGGATTCTGGAATCGGTCTTCGGCACGCCGCCTCCTCCGCCGCCTGCGAATGTGGGGCAATTGGACGAAGCGACCGAGCCGGGCAAAGAGGCCAAGACCTTTCGCGAGAAGATGGCCCTGCACGCTCGGCAGGCCAGTTGTGCCGGTTGCCACAAACGGGTCGATCCGCTGGGCTTCGGCCTGGAGAACTACGATGCGGTCGGGCGTTGGCGCGATACCATCGGCGAGAAGCCCGTCGACAACGGGGGCACCTTGCCCGGCGGAGACAAGTTCGCCGGTGCAGCCGAACTGAAGCAGGTGATCGTGAAGCGAAAGGACGACTTTGTTCATAACCTGGCCGAGCAGTTGCTAGGCTACGCGCTGGGACGTGAATTGGAGTATTATGACGAGTGTACGGTTCGCGAAGTGACGGACGCGTTGGTGCGGAGCGAGTATCGCTTTGACGCGGTGGTGCTGGGAATCGTGCGGAGCTATCCGTTTCAGCACCGCAAGAACCTGGATGCGCCGGAGTAAGGTAAAGTAGCAGGCACACTCCGTGTGCCGTCCGCCGGCGTTCTTTCAATCTATCGTTGATGTGAACCCAAAAGGATACTGGCGGACGGCACACGGAGTGTGCCTGCTACTTTACGTAAGACAAGAACACTCACTGGCCGCATGGCCCGCTCCCTCAAGCCAACCCGCTGAGGGAGGAAACATCAAACACACGCCCTCAACCCACTGATGCCCATCAACGCTCGTCTCTCTCGTCGCTCGGTTCTTCGCGGCGCCGGCGCTTTGCTGGCCCTCCCCTGGCTCGAAGCAATGCTCCCTCGCGCCGCCCGCGCGGCCGAGGCGACCGGCGGACCTCCGCGGCGGATGGTCATCTGCACCGTCACCGGCGGCACGGTTCTGGAAAGCTGGAAGCCGGCGGCCGAAGGCTCCCTGGCCGACATGAAGTTACCGTCGATCCTTCGCCCGCTGGAGTTCGCCAAGCAGGATATGCTGCTGCTGACCGGACTGGCGCAGAGCGGCAAGAGCGAAGGGCTGAATGGCCACGAGCACTGCGCGTTCCTCCACCTGACCGGCGCCGACATCGTGAAGAAGGTCGACGGCAAGGCCCACGCGGCCATCTCGGTCGATCAGGCCGCCGCGCAAGTCGTCGGCGAGCAGACGTTTCTCCCTTCGCTCGAGATCGGCCTGAGCAATCACGAGACCCGTTATTCGTTCCGCGCTCCGGAAGCTCCGGTTCCCTATGAGAGCGATCCGCGACTGGTCTTCGAGCGGATGTTCCGCGGCCGCAAGCCGGCCATTCCCGACTGGACCAAGCGCAGCAAGACCGACGCTTCCGCAGTCACCAAGTCGGCCCGGGCCAACTCGCTGGAGCAGAGCGTGGTCGACCTGGTGCTGGAAGACGCCAAAGGGCTCGCACCGAAGCTGGGCAAGCCCGATCAGCGCAAGCTCGACGAGTACCTGCACGCGGTCCGGGCCGTCGAGAAGCGGATCGCCTTTGTCGAAGCTCGCCAACAGCAGGATGTGCTCGATGACGCCGCGGCCGCCAAGCGGTTGAAAATCCCGGGCGGATTCGCCAAAGAGGGGACGCCGATCTGGCAGATCACAAACCCGGTGATGCGCGACACCGAGAAGCACGCCGACTACCTGCGCGTGATGGTCGACCTGCTGGTGCTGGCCTTGCAAACCGATACGACGCGCGTCGCGACGCTGGCCATGGGAAGCGACGAGGCCTCGTTCCCGGGCGTCGTGACCGTGGGCTACGAGCGGCACGCGCACACCCTGCAGCATCAGGGGAACTCGCACCGTGTCGAGGACGCCGATCCGATCGCCCGCGAAGCCTGCCGCCAGATCCACGCTTGGTACACGACGATGTTCGCCGAGTTGATCGCCCGCATGAAGACGCTGGACGAAGGAGGCTCGTCGATGCTCGATAACAGCATGGTGCTGTATACCTCGTACATGGCCGACGGCGGCCACGGCCGGCACGACTATCCCGTGCTGCTGTGCGGCAAGGCGGGGGGCGCGCTCAAGCCGGGCCGCGTGATCCGCTACAAGGACAAGACGCCGGTCTCGAACCTGTATGCCGAGATGTTGAACCGGATGGGTGTGCCCACCGAGAAATTCGGCGACAACCAGACTTCCGAGCATCGGCAGTACGACGGGCGCCTGCCCGACTTGAGCTGATATGGCAATGAACCCATACGCCGCCCCGGAATCGGGCCATTCGCAGGCGATCGCCGACGAAGCGACCACGCCGCGCATGATCGCCCTGATGGGCGAAGCCCGCTGGTGGACGATGGTGCTGGCCATGTTGGCCCTGCTGATGTCGGGCTTTCTGCTGCTGGCTACCGTGCTGGCGTTGGTCGGTTCGGCCAATAGTCCGGCCCGAGTCGGCGGCTTCGAACTGGCGATTCTGGGCGTCTTGATCCTGTTCTTCGGGGTGCCGGCCATCCTGCTGTTTCTTTCCTCGCAAAAGCTGGCTGTCTTCGTTGCCAGCGGTCGAGGTAGCGACCTGGTCTCCGCCCTGGCCATGCAGCGCACGCTATGGCTGGTGCTGGGCGTGCTGGGCATGTTGTGGGGAACGCTCACCACGATCAGGCTGGTCCTTTCGTTCTTTGTGATTGACGGCACGATCGACGGGGGGATGTGACGTGGCCGATCCCTTGATGCCGCCGAATCGACGCGGAGCGGGCAAGTCGGGCGTGAATCGTCCCGAAGCTCAGCCGGCTCCAGCCCCCGTGAATCCACCGCCTGCCGTGTCGCCCGCGCAACAGATCCCGGTCGCGCAGCCGTACGTGCCGCAGCAGCAGATCCCCGTGGCTCAGCCTTACGTGCCCCCGCAACAGTACGTTCAGCCTCAATACGTACAGCCCCAGTATGTTCAACCGCAGTACGTGCAGCCCCAGGTAGCGCAGCCCTATGTGGCTCCCGTGGCCGCACGGCCGGCGGCGCGGCCTCCGTCGCGTGGTGCTGCCGACAAGGCCGCGCAAGAAGCTCAGAAGCAGGCGCGCGAGGAGCAGACCGCTCGCGTCCTGTGGGAGATCCAAGGCATCTTCGGCGGCACGCGTCCTTGGGTCTGGCTGCTGGCAACCATTGCTTTCCTCGACGGTGCGGGCATTGTGGGCCTGGTTGGTTATCTGCTCTTCGCGACGCGAGGAAGGTTGATGGGCCCGGCCGTGGTGACCCACTTGGGCTCGATGTTCACGGCCTTTATTCTGATGATCTCGTCGATGTTCCTGGTCGCCTACGCCCGCAAGATGGGCGAGTTCGTCCGCGATCCGACCCGCTATTGGCTCGAGCGGTCGCTGGCCGCCCAGCGTTCGGTCTGGCGGTTCATGGCGTTGCTGACGCTTTTTTCCATCTTGCTGGTCATCACTCTGGTCGTCGCCTTGACGGCCGGCACCGTCCTCCTCATGCAGAAACCCTGATCTCGCTATGAACTTGTCCGCTTCCTCGGCTGCGCCCCTCCGACTTGGCTTTCTGGGCGCGGGGCGCATGGCCACGGCCCTCTCGAGCGGACTGGTCGACTTGGGACTGGCGACCGCCGAGAGCATCGTGGCCAGCGATCCCCTGGCCGAGACTCGCGAGCGCTTCGCGCGCGAGACCGGCTGCCGTGTAACGCCGAACAACCTGGATGTGCCCGATGCAGTCGACATCCTGGTGCTGGCCGTCAAGCCGCAACAGGTCGAGCCCGTGCTGGTCGAACTGCGGCCCAGGCTCTCGGCGCGGCATCTGGTCATCTCCATTGCCGCCGGCGTTCGTTTGGCCAAAATCGCGTCGGCCACGGGCACGGGACCTCGGCTGGTCCGCGTGATGCCCAACACTCCTTGCCTGGCCGGCATGGGGGCTTCGGGCTATTGCCTGGGCCCAGGGGCCACGGCAGCCGACGGCGAACTGGTGGCCCGCATGCTGGGTTCCGTCGGGCGGGCGTTTGAAGTGAAGGAAGCTCTTCTCGATGCGGTGACGGGGCTGTCGGGTTCGGGCCCGGCCTTTGTGTACGCGGTGATCGAGGCTTTGAGCGATGGGGGAGTTCTGATGGGCTTGCCGCGCGACGTGGCCACCGCCCTGGCTGCGCAGACTGTCAAAGGAGCGGCTGAGATGGTCCTGTGCACCGGCAAACACCCTGGGCAGTTGAAGGACGAAGTCGCCAGCCCCGGCGGCACCACCATTGCCGGCCTGGCCGCGCTGGAGCGAGGTGCGCTGCGAGCCGCGTTGATCGACGCCGTCGAGGCGGCCACGCGCCGTTCGCAGGAATTGGGACAAAGTTAGTTTGCCAATCGGAAAGTTCCCCTCATGTCCAACGCCGCAACCATCATCCCACATGCCTCGCGCGGGTCGCTGATCGCACGCATCGTGCTCGGGTTCCTGGGCCTCTATTTCGTGATGGCCTATATCATCGTGCCGGCCCTGTGGCGTCGGGCCGAGTCTCGCCGGCCAGAGCTCGATCAGTTCCCCAGAATCAGCGACACCAAAGACGGCATCCCGGGCGATCCGCTGAATCTGGCCGTGGTGGGGAGTGAAGAAGACATCGCCCGGGCGATGCAGGCGGCCGGCTGGCATCCGGCCGATCCCATTACGCTGCGAAGCAGCCTGCGGATCGCCGAGGATACCGTGCTGCGCAAGCCCGATCCCGATGCGCCGGTCAGCAACTTATACGTGTGGGGCCACAAGCAGGAGCTGGCCTACGAGTTCCCCGTGGGGCACGATCCGCGCCGGCGGCATCATGTGCGGTTCTGGCGTGCGCCGAATCTCGATATCTCCGGCCGGCCACTATGGATGGCAGGCGCGACCTACGACGAGCGGGTTGGCCTGAGCAAGACAACAGGGCAGATCACGCATCACATCGGCCCCGACGTCGATAAGGAGCGAGACAACGTGCTGGCTGCACTCGAGGCATCCGGTTCGGTCGTCTCGGTGGAGTGGATTGACGATTTCAATCCGAATACGACCGGCCGTAACGGCGGAGGGGATCCCTATCACACCGACGGCCGACTGCCGGTGATTGAGCTCAAAGCCACGCCGGCGGTTCCTTGACAGGTGGCCTGTTCGGCCGAGCGTCATTTCAGGCGGGCGTCCGAGGTCTTCCAATAGGCGATCGCAAACAGCACGCCTAGCACTCCGTCGAGCATGCCAAAGCCAAGCACGACGCCCGCCAGCCGCTGCTGCGCGAAAAGGACTACGGCCGCGATCGCGAAGCTGGCCTTTTCGACCACGGCCGGGAGCATCATCAGGCGGTACCGGACGGGATCGACTGAGATCGCCAGAAAAGCCAACTGCCAGGCCATGGCGACCCCGACGAAGCCATAGAAGAACTCGGGATGCGTGATGGCCGGCGGAGTATCGCGGGCGATGCTCCCTTCCATGAAATACTGCGGCGTCATCACCAACAGTCCATAGATCCCCGCAATACGAAACACCCACGACGCGAACTTCATGGCAATCGCCTTTCGATTCCAACGGCGGAAGCTGCGCCGAGACAGACGCTACGCACCAAGCAGCAGCTTCACGGTGCTCACGACATCGCCCAAGGGCACGGTCTGTCCTTGCTGCTTGGTCAGGTCCTTGACCTGACAGGTCCCGGCGGTGAACTCGTCCTGGCCCACGATCACAGCCACGCGGAATCCACGACGGTCCGCGTACTTGAGCTGGGCTCCCAACTTCTTGGCTTCGGGATAGAACTCGACGCCCAAGCCGGCCGCGCGAAGTTTGGCGGCCAGTTGCAGGTAGTCGGTCAGGTGATCGGCGGCGAAGAACGGAATGAAGACGGCCGCGGGGGTCGAGACCTTCTCGACCAGGCCGAGTTCTTCCAGGGCCGCCAACAGCCGATCCAGCCCCAGCGACGCCCCTACGCCGGGCAACTGCTCTTTGGTATAGAGCCCGGCCAGATTGTCGTAGCGCCCGCCCGAGCAGATGCTGCCGATCTTGGGGAGCGCGTCGAGGAAGGTCTCGTAGACCGTTCCCGTGTAGTAGTCGAGGCCGCGAGCAATCGAGACGTCGATCCTCAATCGCTCGGGGGCCACGCCGACGGCCGCCGTGGCGCGGCACAACTCGCGCAGCCGACCGACGCCTTCTTGCCCGCGTTCGTTGCCGGCCAGCAGACCGTCGAGTTTGCTCAGGATTTCGTCGTTCGTTCCCTTCAGACTGGCCAGGGACAGAACTGCCTGGGCCTGCTCCTTGTCCGCGCCGGCTTCCGTGGTCAGTTCGGCCAGCACGGCTTCGGGGCCAATCTTGGCCAACTTGTCGAGCGCTCGCAGCACGGGACCGGTCTGTCCGGCCAGGCCGGTCTTTTCCAGCAGCCCGTTCAGGACCATGCGGTTGTTGATCCGCATCGAGAAGCTGGTTACGCCCAAGGCCAGCAGCAGTTCGTGCATGACCAGCGAGGTCTCGATGTCGGCTGAGTTCGACAGCGTGCCGATGGTGTCGAAGTCGCACTGATAGAACTCGCGGAAGCGGCCCTTCTGCGGGTTCTCGCCCCGCCAGACGGGGGCGATGTGGTAGCGCTTGAAGGGGGTTCCCAACAGCGGCAGGTGCTGCGCCACGAAGCGGGCCAGCGGCACCGTCAGGTCGAACCGCATCGCCACGTCGCGCTGCCCGGCGTCCTGAAAGCGGAACAGTTGTTTGTCGGTCTCCTGCCCCCCTTTGCCCAGCAGGATCTCGGTGTACTCCAGGGCCGGCGTGTCGATGGGAGCGAATCCGTACGAGCGATAGACCCGTCGGGCGGTCTCCATCAGCCGCTCGCGCGGGATCATAGTCTCGGGCAGATAGTCGCGAAAGCCGCGCAGCGTGCGTGGCTCGATCAATGAGGAAGCGTTCATGCGCAGGACCCAAGTCAACAGAGGACGGAAGCGGTCAATCCTAAAGACAAGGGATGCTTCTGGCGAGGGGAGCGTTCGCGCAAAAGTACCTCTGCGAAACAAAACAGCCCTCTTCCGACGGGCGGAAGAGGGCTGCTGGAGTTTTGATAGGTCTCAGGCAAACGAGCGGTTTGCAGGCAGAGGTTTAGAAGAACCCGCCACCACCGCCACCACCACCGCCGCCCATGCCACCCATGCCGCCGCCACCGCCCATGCCGCCACCGCCACCCATGCCTCCGCCGTTGGCGCCGCCGCCGGCTCCGAACTGGCCGCCGCCACCCACGGCGCCATTCAAGCCGAGGCTGCCGATGGGCGGGGTCTCGATCGGGATCACCAGGTCAGCGACCGGATAGACCTTGGCAATCAGGTCTTCTTCGGCCTTCACCTTGGTGGTGATCAGCATGACTTCGTTCTTGATGACATACGTCAGGCCGAGCGGATCGAGCATCAGCCGCATGGCCGAACGGAACGAGACGCCTGCCAGGTTCATCGTGATCGGCGTGGCCGAGTCGACCCCTTCGTCTTCCAGGGCCTTTTTGTCCAACTGAATGGGGATCTCGTGCTCGTCTTTGAGGAATTCGACCACGTCGTTCAGCGGGGTTTCGATGAACTCCATGCGGGCCGGGTTATCCAGCGCCGAACGGATCCGCTTCTCGGCGGGGCCCTGGTCGGCCAGATCGACGGCCGCGTACTGCTTGCGGCGCTCAGTGAGACGAGCCCAGACGTCGGGATCGGGATAGATGAGCGGCGGTTCGTCGGGGAACGGCACGCTGGAACGCTCGGTCGAGAGCAACGCGGCGGCAAAGTTGCGCCAGCGCTGTTCGCGAATGGCCATGAATTCGACGAAGTTTCCACGCAGGTTGGCGTTCTCGCTGCCCGAGTTGGCGGCCTGAAGTTCGGGCGCCTCGCGACGGGCCAGGTTGGCCATGTCTTCGGCGGCGCGATACTGGCCCTCGTCCATCAGGTATTCGAAGCGCGACATGATCGCCTTGAGCTTCTCGTCTTTCTGACGGAGCCCTTCGACCAGACGCCTGCGCTCTTCGGACTCCGCCTGAAAGCGACGCATGGCCACGTCCTCGACTTCGTTCACGGTCTGAACGTTGGAGGCTTGACGCAGGGCGCCTTCAATCTGATTGCGGAGCTGCTGTCGCACGTCGGCCGAAATCTCGGGCGTGGTGACCACGGCCTGCAGAGCCTGCTTCAAGAGGTCGATGGCCCCTTGCGGGTCGGTCCGCATGTCGGTGCGACTCTTGGCCAGCGCGTCCTGCACGCGCCCCGTGAGGAACTGCTCGACGACCTGCCGCTGCTGTTCGACATTGCGAATCAGCTGCTCGGCGCCATCGGCAGGCAGGGCCGCTTCTTGAGCTCGAAGCGACGAGGTAAACATGGCCGTCCCGATAGCGGCCAGCATCGCAAGAAAGCGAAACGGAATGGACATAGAAAACCCCCTGTGCGAGCCGCTAGAGATCTGTTGGCAAGTGCGTGACAAGCTGCCCATTGCACTTGTTCGAACTATCGTAATAGGACTCCCGGCCGGGCGATGCAAAACTCCGTCAATTGTGGTGCAGGCGTCCCGCCTGCATGCATTGACCTGTTGTGTGACCCGTTGGGCGTCTCTCAATCAAACTATACCCGCCAGATGTTGCCTGTGAGCGAGCGAAGCGAATTTGCCGGAGAATCTTCAGAATACCCCAGGATTACGCTGTGCTTGAGGGCGAAGGGGCCTCGGTCTTGTCGACATATTGCCCCCCGCGGCATGAGGACGAGCGACAGCAGCACGATTGAATACGAGCCCAACAAACCGAAGGAACGGCTTATAACCGTGAAAGGGGGCGTACCGGTTGCGCCGCGCGTAGCGGTTATTCCGCGGCCTGCTACATCGCCTGCGCAGCGCGTGCGACCGATTCGATCAGTGTTTCCAAACTGCCGGGCGAAGTGGCCGCGATGACCTCCTGATAGATGCCGTATCCGAAGACGCTGGCCGGAGGGATATAGCCAGGCTGCCAGTCGCCGGTGAGGGTCGTGACCAGCACCGGGCGCGGGGCGAGTCGTGCGCGAAGCTCGGTTTGAAAGACCTGGTACAACTCGCCCGGCACAAAGATCCAGAGAGCGTCTCCCATGCGAGCAAGCGTGACCGACAGAGGCCACGCTCGACCTGGGACAAGAGCCTTCAAGCGGGCCAGTTGACGCGTCATCTGCTCCCCTTTGGCGCGGCATTCGCGGACGCGCGGCGTGTCGCCGGCGGCTCGCGCGGTGGACTCGTGCTGCTGCCACTCCTCGCGCTCGCGGGTGGTTTGCTCCACGGTGGGCAAGTCATGGCGATAGGGGAGTTCAACGGTCAGTGTCTGCCAGTTCCAATGGGTTTGCTGCTCGAGCACGGCTGCCTCGAGCGGTTCGTGCGTCCAGGTTCCGATCCAGGTTCCTGAGAGGACCGGCCCCGCATAGCGAAACTCGGTGCCAGGCGCACGAAGTGACGCGAGCGCCGACAGGACCGCGTAGCCGAGCTGCCGCCCGTTGCGGTCGGCGATGGCTGGGTCGCCGACGAAGCCCTCCTGGGGGCCCAGATCGCCCGAGGCGCCTTGCAGGAACAGGCAAAGTCCGCCGGCTTGCTGCTCCACAATCTCGCGCATGGCGCCGACCCAGTCGGGACTAAGAAGGGTGTTGTCCCAGGCCAGCGTGGTCGGATGGCAGGCGTAGTTCACCAGTGTGGCCAGCGGATGACCGGCGTCGGCGAGGATGCGGCCGATCAGCACGGTGTCGTCCGCGGGGCCTGCGGGATTGAAGCCGCAAACGAAATGCCCGCGGGCGTCGTCGAAGTAGTCGCGATGGGCGGCCAGATGGCACCGCCCGGTGGTGTAGAGGATGGTAGCCGGCTCGAGCTGGGCGCCGGCCTCTTGCGCCAGGCGGGCGAGCTTGCCGCAGACTTCGTCGAGATAGGGGCCGATCAGCTCTCCGCCGGGGAACTCGCTGCGAGCCCGCGACATCCAGCCCGAGCCGTGCGTGTGCGAGAGGGCGACGTGAATGTTCCCGGCTAGAATGCCGGTGGCTTGTTCGATGGCGGCCCGGATGCGGTGCTGCTCGTCCCCCTCCAGAATGCAATGATCCACGGCCACGACGATCTGGGCATTGCCTGCCACTGGTTCAAGCGGCGCGAGCCAGGCCAGCGTGGCGGTCAGGGGGCGATGCACGCCGGTCGCGCGGTCGTGCAAGGCCGCGCCCCACATGCGGTGATAGATGCCCACCGGCGGGGTGATGTCGCATCGTGCCACGCCGGCGAGGCAGCGAGAGGCCGGCGTGCTAACCCGCGTGATTGAGGTCATGTTCGTCTCCAAACAACGTGCCTTGCGGATTCAGGGCGGCCCAGCAGACGGCATCCAGGGCGATGATGCCCGCGAACAGAAACAGAATCAGATTCCAATCTCCGGTGCGGGCCACCAGCCAGCCGGCCGTGACAGGAAACAAGGCTGCGCCGATGTTGCCGCACATGTTCATGGTGCTGAAAACGGTAGCCACATGCTTGCCGCCGAAGTCGATCGCGACCGTGTACCCGCTCACTCCGCCGAAGGTGGCGCAGAACGTTCCGAGCGCGATCAGGGCAATGCTGACGCGCGTGTCGGCGGCGAAGTACGACAGCACGATCAGCAGCGAGCAACTGGCCATTCCGGCCACGGCGATTCCCTGGCGGCTAAGCCTGCGATTGCCGGTGAGTGCCAGCAGCCAGTCGGAGACGAACCCGCCGGAGAGGCTCCCCAGCACTCCGCCGATGCCGGCAATGGTGGTCAGCACGCCGGACTCCAGCGAAGAGACATCGCGGGTCTTTTGCAGAAAGGTGGGAAACCAGGTCAGAAAGAAGACCATCGCCGCCGCGCGAAAGAACTGCTGCGTGCAGAGCAGCAGCAGGGGGACGCTGCGCAGCATGCGGGTCCAATCGACTGGCGCGGCAGAAGACGCTGCTTCGAGTCGCTCGGCGGGAAGCATCTTTGCAGAGACCAGCGTCAGGAACAGACCGGCCCACAGCATGCCGGGCAGAGCGTAGATGGCCAGCAGCAACCGCCAGCGATAGATGCCCAGCATGTCTGCGCCGGGTGTCAGCAGCTCCAAGGCCCAGGCGGTGATGACGGGAGCAAGGGCACCGCCCACGGCCATTCCGGCGGCCAGCAGGCCCGAGGCCCGGGCGCGTTGATTGGACGGAAAGATCTGGCCGATGGCTTTGGCGGCGCAAGGAAAGACGCCGGCCTGCGCTGCCCCCATGCATCCCCACAGAATGGTGAGCGACCAGAAGCCGCGGCACAGCCCGGTGGCCAGGGTGAGCACGGACCAAAGCAGGCAAAGTGCGGCCACGGTCCGCCGGCTGCCGAAGCGATCGGCGATCCAGCCGCTGGGCAACTGCAGCAGGGCGTAGCCGAGATACCAGGCCGACTGCACGCGCCCCATATCTCGGGCCAGGTCGGCCAGTGCGAAGTCGCGGGCGATCTCGCCGGCAGGGACACTGATGGCGGCACGCTGAATGTAGGCGATGCCGGCGACCAGACAGAGCAGGCCGAGCACGCGGTAGGGCTGAGCCCGTGCGCTGACAGAAGGATTCGGCGTGTCGAGTGGCTGCGTCATGCCGCTGGCGGCCCCATTCTGCCAAAGATGCTTTTGTCGCCAATGCAGGAAATATAATTGACCTTGTCACCAAGAGCAATTAAGATCCCGAAATGTCTATCGCCGAATATATCCAGCAAGATCTGGCCGTGCGGCTGCGTGCCGGACACGACCTTCCCGCTCCGCTGACGCTCGACTCGTTGGCCGAGCACTACCAGGTCAGCTTTACGCCGGTCCGGACCGCGATCGCCGGACTGATTGAAGAAGGACTGGTCGAGAAGGGGGCCAACCGTCGGCTGAATGCCAGCGCTCGCCAGCCGGCGGCGCGGACTCGCAAGAAGCCGGCCCCGCTGCCCGAGCGTCCGCGCGAGGCCTTCGAGCGAATCGCCAACGATCTGGTGAAGCGCTCCCTGGACGGCGAGCCGGTCTACCTGCGCGAAGAGGCCACGGCCGAAGAGTACGCGATCAGCCGCTCGGCCATTCGCAACATCTTTCATCGACTGGCGGGGGCCGGCATGCTCGACCATATCCCGCGACGGGGCTGGCGGCTGCGTCCCTTCCGCCGCGAGGATCTGCAGGCCTTCATCGAGATTCGCGAAGTGCTGGAACTGAAGGCCCTGGACCTGGCGCGGCCGCGGCTGCTGGCCCAAGACCTACAGAAGATTCTGGATGGCAACCGGCTGCCGCAGTCCGACGACGAATCGCCGGTGATCGACAACTCGCTGCATGCCTACATCATCGACAAGGCCGAGAACGACTACATCAAAGGCTTCTTCGAGCGGCAGGGGCGCTATTACGAACTGCTGTTCGATTGGGAAGACGAGGACCGCGCCACGGCGATCGAGACGGTCGAGCAGCATCGCGACATCCTGGAGTCGCTGCTGAAGAAGGATTGGAAGTCGGCCCAGCGGGCGTTGTCGCATCACATTCGCACGAACCATCCGATCTTGAGCCGCATTGTCCCGCGTGCCGAACGGAACAGCCCTGCGAGGCAACGATGACGCGAACTTTGCTTGCCCACGCGCTGGGCTGCGTCTTTTACTGTCTCATCTCGGCGCTATTCGTAGGTCTCTCGCCTTCGCTCATTGCGGCCGAAGGTGAGACGAAGGCTACGGTCGACTATGCCAAGCAGATCAAGCCGGTACTGCACGAGCGCTGCTATGCCTGCCATGGCGCGCTGAAGCAAGAAGGCGGGCTGCGCCTCGATACGGCGGCGCTGGCGATTCAAGGAGGAGACAGCGGCGCGGCGATCAAGCCGGGCGATGCGGCCAGCGCGATCCTGGAACGGGTCATGGCCAAAGACCTGGCCGAGCGGATGCCGCCCGAGGGGGAACCGCTGACTGCCGGGCAAATCGCCGACTTGCGACAGTGGATTGCGGAAGGGGCGAAAGCCCCGGCTGATGAGCAGCCCGAGCGCGATCCGCGCACGCACTGGGCGTTCAAGACGCCGGTCCGACCGGAAGTGCCGAAGGTGAAGAACGCGGCCTGGGTGATCAATCCGATTGACGCTTTTATCGCGGCACAGCACGAGGCCCGCGGTCTGACGCCGCAACCGGCGGCCGACAAGCTGCTGTGGCTCCGGCGCGTCTCGCTCGATCTGACCGGCTTGCCCCCCTCGCGCGAGATGCAGCTCGAGTTTCTGGCAATGGAAGGCAACTCGCCCGATCCCTATGACCAGGTGGCGAAAGAGCTGCTGGGCCGCAAGCAACACGGCGAGCGCTGGGGGCGGCACTGGATGGACATCTGGCGCTATAGCGACTGGTGGGGCCTGGGGGCCGAGGTTCGCAACTCGCAGAAGCATATGTGGCATTGGCGCGATTGGATCCTGGAATCGCTGAACGAGGACAAAGGCTACGACCAGATGCTGCGCGAGATGCTGGCGGCCGACGAGTTGTATCCCAACGATCCAAAGCGGCTGCGGGCGTCCGGTTTTTTGGCGCGGCAGTACTTCAAGTTCAACCGCACGACTTGGATGGACGAGACGGTCGAGCACACCTCGAAGGCCATGCTCGGACTGACCTTCAACTGCTCCAAGTGCCACGATCACAAATACGATCCGATCTCGCAGCAAGCGTACTATCAGATGCGAGCCATTTTCGAGCCGTATCAGCTCCGCATGGATCTTGCCGGCCCGTTCGACTTCGAGAAGGACGGCATTCCGCGGGCGTTTGATTGCAATCTCGACGCACCCACCTGGCTGCACATCCGGGGGGACGACCGCAATCCGGACAAGAGCCGGCCGATGTTGCCGGGCGTGCCGGCGTTTCTGGCCGGCGAGTTCAAGATCAAGCCGGTGAATCTGCCGCGCGAGGCTTGGGAGCCCCACCTGCGCCCGACTACCGCGCAACACCTGCTGGAGATGGCCGAGAACCAACTAAAGGTCGGCGAGACCAACCTGGACGCGGCCGTGAAGCAGGTTCATACCGCGATGCAGGCTTTGACCCTGGCGAAAGCGGCGGAAGCGAAGGCCGCGAAAGAAGGCGCGCAACAAGCGAACGAGCCCGCCCCGCGGAAGCCGCTGGTTCTGGACACGTTTGCCGCGGCCAATGCCGACGTGTGGGAAACTCGCGACGGCGATTGGGCCTATGTCGACGGCAAGCTGGTCCAGTCGCGGGTCGGTGCGATGCGGGCGGTGATGCGATTAAAACAGGCTCCGCCCGCGGATTTCGAAGTCCGCCTGAAGTACACGACCGTGGGGGGCGAGAAGTGGCAATCGGTCGGCATCAGCTTCGACGTAACCGACAAGAACGACGTGCTGGCCTATGCCAGCTCAGTCGCCGGAGGGTCCAAGGTGCAGATCGCCTACAAACAGGGGGCCGACTATACGTACCCGTCCGGGAGCAGTCAGGCTCGGGCCGTGGAACTGAACAAGCCGCACGAACTGGTGCTGCGTGTGCGCGGGGTGTTGGTGAATCTGGCGGTCGATGGAGTTCATGCCGTCTCGTTTCGCTTGCCGATCGCCCGCCAAGCCGGACATCTGGAACTGGTCGCCTTCGATGCGAAGGCGGAGTTCACGCACTTCGAACTCTTGCCCCTTCCGGCCGATCTGGTGTTGATCGACGGGGACACCCCTGGCAAGCCGGCAGAGTCCTCGATTGCCCAGAATGTGCAGAAGGCCCAGCAGGCGTATGACAAGGCCGTGCGAGCGGCCAAACTCCTGGAACCCAACCAGGCGATTGCTCGGGCCGAATGGCACTGGGTAAAGTGTCGAATCGCGGCCGATCAGGCTCAGCTTCGTCAAAGGGGAGACGGCGAAGACGCACAAACTGCCCAACTCATCCGCGAGGCCGTCGTCGCGGAGTTGAAGGTCGCGGTCGCCAAGGCCGAGGGGGAACTCCTCAAGGTGCAGATCGAACTGGCCGATGCGCCGGCCGACAAGAAGGAGGCGGCCCAAAAGAAGCTCGCGGCGGCGAAGACTGCACAGGAGAAGGCGAACGAAGCATTGCAGAAGCCCGGCACCACCTACACGCCGCTCGTGGGGGCGATCAAGACCGCCGAGAGCAACGTCGAACCAGAAGAGTCGCGCAAGAAGCCGTTTCCTCAGACTAGCACGGGAAGACGCTCGGCGCTGGCGCACTGGATGACCGACCCCAAGAATCCGCTGCCGGCGCGCGTGGCCGTGAATCACCTTTGGGCCAGGCATTTCGGCCGCGGACTGGTGCCGACGGTTTTTGATTTCGGCCTGAAGGGAACTCCGCCCTCTCACCCGGAGCTGCTCGACTGGCTGACCGTGGAGTTCGTCGAGCACGGCTGGAGCATGAAGCATCTGCACCATTTGATCGTGACCTCGAACACCTACCGCATGACCTGTTCCTCGGCCGGCGCTGCGGAAGCGAATCTGCGGGTCGATCCCGACAACCGCAGCCTCTGGCGGCGCGAGCCGGTGCGGATGGAATCGCAGGTGATCCGCGACAGCCTGTTGTCACTAGCCGGCGAGCTGGATTTGAATCTGTTCGGCGGTCCGCCGCTTCCGGTCGATCAGGAGGACAATCATCGCCGGAGCCTGTACTACTTCCACTCGCACAACGAGCATCAAAAGTTTCTCTCGATGTTCGACGACGCGAACGTGCTGGAGTGCTACCGCCGGGCGGACAGCGTGGTGCCGCAGCAGGCGCTGGCGCTGGAGAACAGCCCGCTGGCCGCCAACATGGCCGAGAAGATCGCGCAGCGCATCGTGGCCGGCAAGCCAGGCCTGACGGATCAGGAGTTCATCCGCGCGGCCTTCCTGACAGTCCTTTGCACGGAGCCGACGCCGGATGAACAAGCTGCCGTGCAGGAGGCGATGGGACGCTTCGCCAAAGCGGCCAAAGGGAAGAAGCGTGCGAATCCAGTCGAGCATGCGCGGGTGAACCTGGTGCATGCGCTGCTCAATCACAATGATTTTGTCACGGTTCGGTAGGGCTGTAGGAATTTGCGATCTGAGATATCTGAGATTTGAAATTTGAGATGAAAGAAATGCGAAGGAAGGCATTGTCCGCAGATGGACGCAGATTTACGCAGATGAAATACGAAGAAGATGAAATGCGAAGTGGGGATACGATGAAGTGCGATGAAAGCGGGGGCGTGAGCTTAAGTTAGGATCGCAAAGTAGCTCGTCAATGCATTCCGACTCATTGAGGTCCATCTCCGTGTTTTCCTGTATTTCATCTGCGTAAATCTGCGTCCATCTGCGGTCAATGTCTTCCTCCCACTTGCCTTGTCTAGTCAATATTGCCGTTGAGGAGTCACCATGCACCGCCGAGCTTTTCTGTCTGATGTGGGCATGGGTTTCACCGGCATGGCGCTGGGCGCGATGTTGTCCCAGGATGGGATTGCGAGGGCGGAAGCGCCGGCCGCGTGGCAGCCTCCCACCGGCAAGCCGCACTTTGCCCCCAAGGCCAGGAGCGTGATCTGGCTGTTCATGAACGGCGGCGTGTCGCAGGCCGAGTCGTTCGATCCCAAGCCCGAATTGACTAAGTACGGCGGTAAGTCGATCAACGAGACGCCGTATAAGGATGTGCAAAATCCAGACAAGCTGAAGCTCGCCCGCGTTACCGTGGTAAACGACGCCAACGGTCAGCAACGCAATAAACTGTATCCGCTGCAGGTCGGCTTCAAGAAGTATGGGCAGTCGGGCATTGAGCTGTCCGATTGGGTGCCGCACGTCGGCAGTTGCATCGACGACATCGCGGTGGTTCGGTCGATGTACACCACCGACGACAACCACGGCGCGCAAACGCAGTTCCACTCGGGCCGGCACATGCTCGACGGCGAGTATCCCACCCTGGGCGCGTGGGTCCACTACGGGCTGGGGACGCTGAATGACGATCTGCCGCAGTTCCTTTCCATGGGGAACCGCGAGTACTGGAACAAGAAAGACGGCCACTACCTGGGCCCCGCGCACGACGCCGTGCCGGTGCGCGTCGATCCGGCCAATCCGCTGGAGTACGGTAAGCCGGCCAAGAATTTGGGCCTGGACGAGCAGCAGATCGGCTTCGATCTGGTCGGCAAACTGAATCAACTCAAAGGGGTCGAGTATCCCAACGATCCGGTGCTGGCCGCGCGGATCAAGTCATACGAACTGGCCTTCCGCATGCAGACCTCCGTGCCGGAGGCGATGAACTTCAACACCGAGACCAAGGCCACGCAGCAACTCTATGGGCTGGACGATCCGGCCACGCGCGACTTTGGCATGCAGATGCTGGCCGCGCGACGTTTTGTGGAGCGCGGCGTGCGGTTCATACAGGTGCAGCACGGAGCCGGCGGAGCCGGCGTCTGGGACGCGCACGGCGGACTGAAGGCCAACCACGAGAAGAATTTTAAGGCCGTCGATAAACCGATCGCCGGGCTATTGAAAGATCTGAAGCAGCGGGGACTGCTGGACTCGACGATCGTGCTGTTTGCCAGCGAGTTCGGCCGCACGCCCGGCTCGCAGGGATCGGATGGGCGCGACCATCACATCTTCGGCTTCTCGGTCTGGATGGCCGGCGGCGGGATCAAAGGCGGAATCGTGCACGGCGCGACCGACGAGATCGGCTTCCATGCGGTCGAGAATCGGCACTACGTAACGGACATCCACGCCACGATTCTGAAGCAGATGGGGCTGGATTCGCGCAAGCTGGAGATCCCCGGCCGGAAGCGGCTGGATATCGACCATGGCAAGCCGATCGACGAGATCATCGCGTAGCTACGACTGCTTCATCGCAAACGGCGTCAGCGCCCCGGCGACATCGCGGCAGGTCTGGTAGCGATCCTCCGGCTTGCGGGCCAGCATCTTGGCCAGCACGGTGGCCACGCCCTCAGGAACTTCGGGGCGGACTTCGCGCACGGGGCGGGCGTCGTGCATGGCTCGGGCGATCAACTTCTGCATCGAGTTGACGCCGGAGTAGGGGAACTCGGCGGTCAGCAGTTTGAAGTAGGTGCAGCCCAGACTGAAGATGTCGCTGCGCGGGTCGGCATTGCGGGCGCTCTCGGCCTGCTCGGGGGCCATGTAGTCGGGCGTGCCGAACGTCTGCCCCGAGTGCGTGATCCGCAGCGAGTCGGTCTCTTCGGCCACGAAGCGGGCGAAGCCCAGGTCAAGGATCTTGAGAATCGGATAGGTCTTGGTGTCGGGGGCGACGACCAGCAAATTGGAAGCCTTGATGTCGCGGTGGATGACGCCGCGATCATGTGCGTGCCCCAGCCCTTCGGCCGCCTGGCGGATACACTCAGTCGCCCAGTCGATCGGCAGCGGACCCTTTTCATCGGACCAGTGCTTCAGGTCGTAGCCGTTCACGAACTCCATCACCATGAAGTGGACGTCGCCGAAGCTCTCGGCGTCGTAGGCGGTGATGATGCTGGCATGATTCAGCGCCGCGGCCAGACGGACTTCGCGTTGCCAGCGGGCGACCACTTCGTGATCCTTGAGCAAGTCCTTCGAGAGGACCTTGAGAACCACAATCCGTCCCGAGGGGGACTGCTCGGCCTTGTAAACCTTGCCGCGGGCCCCTTCGCCCAGCCGTTCGATAAGCTTGTATCGCCCCAGGAAAAAGTTCACGCCGCCTGCCAGCAGTTGCTTGGCTTGCCAGAGGGAAAGCTTGCCGTCGCCGACCAGTTGCCGCGCAATGAGTCGCGGTTCCGAGCCGGGCATCTTCTTGCGGATTTCGGCCAGTTGCGGTTCCGCCAGCAGTTTGCTTTGTGCGAGCAAGTCGACAAAGGCATCGGCGGTATGAGGAACGGCCATCGAAAACCAGCGGGGAATGCGGGACTTGCGAGTGAAGCAGCGGTTGCACGCCGCATTTTCAATTCTGACATCGACCCGCTGACAACGCAATGTCGGCTTGCGCGGTCCTGCGACGGCTGGCGCTGGCAAGTCGCGCTAGGGGACCCCGTTGGCGGGGGTCTCGGCCGCCAGCCGTTTTTTGGCCGCTCGCACCTGAGCCCGATCCGCATCAACACCCACGAAACGCCGCGACAGACGCAGCGCCGCCACGCCGGTCGAGCCTGATCCGCAGAAGGGATCGAGCACACACTGCCCTGGGCGCGTGGTCAGCCGGATCAGGTACTCGAGCAATCCGACCGGCTTTTGAGCGGCGTGCAACCCACGTTCTCCCTTCTCGTAGTCAAACGTCAATAGGTTGCCAGGGGCGCGGCCCGCCTGTTGGCAGCCATCGGCATCCATAGCGCCGACGCCATGCGTCAGTACGTTGTCGGCGATCGTGCCGCCGATGATGTAGGGCTTGAAGAGCCACACGATCGGCTCGAACCGCGGGGCCAGGTTGCCCAAACGCCAGCCCTGCCATTGGGCCGCGGCTTTGGGGAGCCCGCGGCGCTGGTAAAGCTTGCTGAGGCTTTGGGCGCGGAAGTGGGCCGAAGGCTTCTCCCAGGCCAGCAGATCGCGCAGCAAGAAGCCGGAGTCTTCCAGGGCGATGATCGCACGATGGGCCAGTCGACGGCCGGCGAAGACGAAGGCGCTAGCCCCCGGCTTGAGCGCCGCCAGCATCGGCACGGCCCAGGTCTGGCACCAGGTTTGGTACTCGCGAGGTCGTTCAAGATCGGCTTTCGACCAGCCGTTGATGGGCTTGCCGCGCCGCTGGAAGCCCGCGCCTAGCCGCACCTGGGCGGGGGAACGCCCACCGAGCGCCGAGTTCGTGTTGGCGTGCAGCACATCCCACTCATCGAGCGAGATGCCGTACGGAATGTCCGTAACGACTAAATCGATCGATGCCGGAGCCAGCTTGGCCAGCTCCTTGGCGGCGTCCCCCGCGCGCAGATCGAACCGCGGGGCCTGCTGCTCGGGCACGGTCTGGGGGCGGGCGGGACGGGGCATCGCCCGCTACTTGCCCAGGTAGATGGCGTTGGCCGCGGCCACACTGGCACCGTGGTCGAAGCGATAGTCTTGCTCGGCCAACAACTGCTCCAGCGCTCCCAGCACCTTCAACACGTTGTCCATCCGCGAAGCATAGCCCATCAGCCCGATGCGCCAGGCCTTCCCCTTGTACGCGCCCAGCCCGCCGCCGATCTCGATCCCAAAGCGATTCAGCAGTCCGCTGCGTACCTGAGCGTCGTTCACTCCTTCGGGCACAAGCACCGCGTTGAGCATCGGCAGTTGATGCCCTTCGGCCGCGGCGTAACGAATGCCCAGTGCCGTCAGCCCGGCCTTGAGCGCCCGATGGTTCCGCTGATGCCGGGCGTAGCTGGCCACCAGCCCTTCCTCCAGCACCACGCGCAGGGCCTCGTACAAGCCATAGCTCATGTTGATGGGGGCCGTGTGATGGTAGACCCGGTCGGTACCCCAGTAGCTGGCCAGCATGTTCATATCCAGGTACCAACTCTGGACCTTGGTCTTGCGGCTGGTGATCACATCCAAGGCCCGCTTGTTGAACGACACGGGAGCCAGTCCCGGCGGACAACTCAGGCACTTCTGCGAGCCCGAGTAGATGGCGTCGATGCCCATCTTGTCGACTTCGACGGGAATGCCGCCGAGCGCCGTCACGGCGTCGACCAGCAGCAGCGCGCCGGCCTCGTGTACGGCTTTGCTGATCTCTTCGATCGGCTGCCAGGCCCCGGTGGACGTCTCGGCCATCACAATGCCAACGACCTTGGGCTTCCCCTTGAGGGCCTCTTTCAAATCATCCGGCGTAAAGACCTGCCCCCAGGGCTTCTCGACCTTGGTCACCTTGGCTCCGGCCCGCTCGGCGACGTCAACCATGCGTGCGCCGAAGACCCCGTTCACGCAGACCACCATCGCATCGCCCGGCTCGATCAGGTTCACGACCGTGCATTCCATCCCCGCGCTCCCGGTGGCGCTGATCGCCATGGTGAGCTGGTTCTCGGTCCCAAAGACCTGGCGCAGCATCTTCTGCGTGTCGTCCATGATCTTCAGGTAATACGGATCGAGATGCCCGACCGTGTTGGCGGCCATCGCCCGCAGTACGCGGGGGTGGATGTCGCTGGGGCCCGGGCCCATTAAAGTGCGGACAGGCGGATCGAGGGGGGGAGGGAGCGTGGTCATGGGAGAGGACTCGAGCGCGGGATGCCAAACTTGCCAAATTCAAACTTCCCCGCCAGCGTATCCTGGCGTGAACCGACTGACAATCGTCGGCAACTTTGCGCGTGGTTCGATTCCTCTTCCAGAATTGACATGCCCATTCCGAACCGCCAAAGTGCGGTCGGCTTCTTCAGTGCCTCGACGGTCGAGCCCTGTCATTCCGCACGAGAATCATGAATGCCGTCGCTGATCTGTTCATCACGATACACGGTTGATTCCCAGATTCTGCGCAGGGCCGCTCAACAGCTCGGATGGGAAACGCTACGGCTCGACGCTGATAGAATTCCCGATTGGTTTGAACCACCAGACCGTGAGGTCGCGTTCTTCTACACGGCCCCCCACATATTTGATATCGGCAAGCAGCTTAGTCGCACCCTGCTTGGCTGCAATCCGGACTGGACCGTCAATTTGCCACCAGAGCTGTTGCGGCGCGATCTGCGTCAAACAACTTTACATGTCGCTCTGGACACCATTGAGAATCACTTCGTAAAGCACTCCGTTAGCAAAGCGTTCCCCGCCGCGATCTACGACCGAATAGCACTTGCAGCCGCGACGTCAACAATCCATCCCGAAACTTTGGTTCACGTTGGCGAACCCGTGCGTTGGACGCACGAATACCGATGTTTTGTTGCAAATCGCAACGTGATGACCGTCAGTCCGTATGTCTACGAGGGTAAGATTATCCCAGACTACGATTCCTTTCCCGCTGTTCCTGAAACTGAAATCTCGGAAGTTTGGGCGTTCGCCGAATCCGTGGTACATCGATCGGATGTTGATTGTCCCGATGCGTTTGTCCTTGATGTCGGCAGAATTGCCGACCGCGGCTGGGCAGTCGTCGAATGCAACGAATGCTGGGCGTCGGGAATCTATGCCTGTAATCCAGTTGCTGTGCTGCAGACTTTGCTTCGCGGGAATGTCGAATCGGATAGCCTGCAATCCTCGAATTGGGATTTCGCCAAACACTATTCGTTGGCGTGTCCGGGATTCGTGGGATAGCAAATCAGCCTGGCCAGCCCGGGGCAACAAGCGACATGACTTCCATTAGCTGCCGTTCGGCTTCCAAATCGCCAGCCCAGAACGAATGAACTGCTAGCATCCGCACGCGGAAACAACCTTGACCATTTCTTAAAGGCACTGTTAGACTCCCCATGCATTCTTGGTTCAGGATGGCTGCCAATCTGATGCTAATCCGCGGACGGATCTGAGGATCGAATCATGCTGAAGACGCTAGGAATCGTCGAAGTCCGCCCCCGCGAGTCGGGCGGCTTTCGGACTCAGACCCTGGGCGATGTTGCCGTCCGCAAGCTGGGCGCCCAGTCTCTGCTGGAGTGGATCGTCCGCCGGGCCACCGAAAGCCAACGCCTGACCGGCGTGGTGGTGCTGACCCCCGCCGGGCCCGAAACTCCGCGGATCTCGGCGATTGTGCCGCCGGATATTCCGGTGGTCATCCGCAGCGACGCCGACCAGCTCTCGCGCTTTGCCGGCGTGCTGGAGAGCTACTCGGTCGATGCCGTGGTGCGGATCCGCGACGACAGCCCGTTTTTGGATCCGGTCCTGATCGACCGGCTGATCTCGACGGCCGACGCCCATCCCAACTGCGACTACATCAGCTATTGTTCCCGCGCGGCGCAGCCTTCGATTCTGTCGTCGGTCGGTGTGTTTGCCGAATGGTTCCGCGTCGGTGCGATTCGCCGGGCCGACCGGCGGGCGACCGATCCCGCGGACCGAGCTGATGTGACGCGATACATTGTGTCGCATCCTGAAGAGTTCAATCTGCGGCTCATTCCGGCTCCGGTGCAACTGGACCGGGACGATGTCCGCTTGCAAGTCAATTTCGACGAGGACTGGGAGAACGCCCAGACGATCTTTGATGCGCTGGGGCCTGAAGGGCTCGAGTGGCAGCGGATCGCGGGCTTTCTGGACCAACAGCCCCGGCTGCGTGAGCAGATGGCTGCATTGAATCGGCGGTAAGCGTGCTTTGCGTGCTGATCGCGTTGTTTGCGGCCTGGTCGCCTCCGGGGAACAAGGATGTTCCCTTCACATGTGCGGAAAGGATTCCGAATCATGGAAGGCGTGCTTTTCGATTTGGGGGTGCTGTATGACGGCACCCTGTGGCAGCGCTGGCTTTGGCGTCAGGTGCATCGCCTGGGCCATCCCTGCGAGTTCCAGAACTTTGCAAAGGCCTGGGACGAGCGCTTTCAGCCCGATGTGAATCGCGGGCTGCGACCGTTCAACGAAGCCCTGTCGTGCTTCTTGCTCTCACGCGGGCTTTGCCCCGGCGCGGTGAGCGAGCTGGTCGCGGCCGGCGGGCACGAGCGCAAGCGGATTGAAACGCAGGATCGCCCGATGGTGGGCGTGGCCGCTACGCTGCGACGACTCTCGGGAGCGGGCTTTTCGCTGGCCGTGTTGGCCGACAGCGACTCGCCGGCGCCGGTCCTTCGGCAGCGCCTGCTGCGGAATGGACTGGGGACCTGCGACCTGGCGGTGGTGACGTCACGCGATGTGGCGGCCGTTCAGCCCGAGCCGGCCGGATATGCGGCCTGCCTGGAGATGGTCGGCAAGCCGGCTGATGCGGTGGCCTATGTCGGCCGCGACCACCAGCGACTGGCTGGCGCGCGGAAGATGGGCCTGGGAACGATCGCCTTGAATGCGGTGGCGACGGAACCTGGCGGCGCCGAAGGTCCCGATGTCCATTTACGTCGCTTCGAGGATCTGCTGAACCTGCTCGGTGCGCCCGCGCCGGTTCGGACTCCGTGGCGACTGTCGATCAAGAAGGCTGCGTAGGTTGTTTCTCATGCGCCGCCCTTCATTGGCTGAACTCGAGACGCGCTGCCAGAAGGCCGACTATCGGCGGATCGGAAACTGGATGGCGCGGCGAGTGGCACGGCCACTGGCGCTGCGCGTGACGTGGATCGTCCTCCCTTGGGGAATCTCGGCCCATGCAGTTACCCTCGTGGCGTTTCTCACGGGGCTGGCGGCCGCGGCCGGTTTCGCTCAAGGCGGCATCGGCGGATGGCTGTTGGGCGCGGCACTGCTGCAGCTCTGGTATCTACTGGACCATGTCGACGGGCAACTCGCACGGTACCACGGCACAGCCTCACTCGATGGAGTCGCGCTCGACTACTTGATGCACCATGTGCTGGGGCTGTGCCTGCCGCTGGGCATCGGTTATGGGCTATTCGCTGGATCGTTCGAACCGCTGTGGTTGCTGGCCGGCGTCGCCTGGGGCGTGGGAACGCTGGGCATCGGTCTGGTGAACGATGTCCGCTACAAGGCCTTCATCCAACGTCTGAAGATCGTCGACGGGCAGTTGGAAGTCGTCGGTGGAGGGGGCGCTCGTTCGCTTCCGGCACCGGCCGTACCTCGGAGTCTTCGCCCGCTGGCCAGTTGGCTGGCTCGCAAGCTGTGTGAACCGCACGTGGCGATGAATCTGCTAGGCGCGGTCGCCCTGTTCGCGTGGCTGGTGGAAGACACCCGCCTGTGGCTGGGCTGCGTGTATGTTGCGGGCATGGCCTTGTTGGCACCCGTCGTCGCGAGCGTGCAACTGCTCCGATCCTTGCGGCAGGGAGCGACCGAGTCGGAATTCAAAGCCTGGTTCCGCGTGCCCGACGATACCGCGCTGACCTACCGCGGGGATCGCTGGGTGGCTGAGAAGCAGCCTACGCCCGCGATGGTCGATCGAGATACGCCCGCACCAGCGCCAGATCGGCGGGGGTGATGCCGCTGATGCGGCCAGCTTGAGCGAGGCTCTCGGGGCGAACCTTGGCCAGCTTCTCGCGGGCTTCGGCCCGCAACTGGCCGATGGTCGCGTAGTCGAATGCCGCCGGAATGCGTTTCTCGGCCAATCGCTTCTGGCGGTCGACCTCTTCTTGCTGCCGCTCGACATAGCCGGCGTACTTCACGTCGCTCACGACCTGGTCCGAGACATCCTCAGTCACCCCCGCCAGTTCCGGAAGTCGGGCCACAAGATCGGCCCAGGTCGTCTCGGTGCGGCGCAGATGCTTATAGAGCGAGATTCCCTCGGCGTGGTTTGTCTCAAGCAGACCCAGCACGCGGGTGATTTCGCTCCGCTTTCGTTCCAGGCGATCCCAGCGGGCGTTGTCGATCAGGCCGATCTCTCGGGCCAGCGGTGTCAGCCGACGGTCGGCATTGTCGTGTCGCAGCAGCAGGCGGTACTCGGCGCGGCTGGTGAACATGCGATAGGGCTCGTCGACGCCGCGCGTTACCAGGTCGTCGATCAGCACGCCGATGTAGGCCTGGCTGCGATCCAGCACCAGCGGCGGCTTGCCGGCCAGCTTGAGGGCCGCGTTGATGCCGGCCATCAGCCCCTGCGCGGCCGCTTCTTCGTAGCCCGTGGTGCCGTTCAGTTGCCCGGCGAAGTACAGCCCGGCCACGCGCTTGGTTTCGAGCGCCGGCGTCAGTTGATCCGGCGGTGCGAAGTCGTACTCGACCGCGTAACCGTAGCGCATGATCTCGGCACGCTCCAGCCCGCGGATCTGGCGGAACATGGCGTCCTGAACATCGCGGGGGAGACTAGTCGAGACCCCGTTCACGTACACTTCGCGGGTGTGTCGCCCTTCGGGTTCCAGGAACAGTTGATGCTCGGTCTTGTCGGCGAAGCGGACGACTTTGTCTTCGATGGAAGGGCAGTAGCGCGGGCCGCTGGAGCGGATCTGGCCGCTGTACATCGGCGCTCGATGCAGGTTCGCCCGGATCAGCTCGTGCACCGCATGATTGGTGTAGGTGATCCAGCAGGGGATCTGGGGCACATCGAGCCGGTCGTTCAGAAAAGAAAACGGCTGCGGCTGGTCGTCGGGCTTCTGTTCCTCGCATTGCGAGAAATCGATCGTGCGACCATTCAGGCGTGCCGGCGTTCCGGTCTTGAATCGCGCCAGTTGAAGGCCGAGTCGATGGAGCGCGCCGCTCAGGCCCTTGGTCGTTCCTTCGCCCGCGCGGCCCCCTTCGGTCTTGGCCTCGCCGGTGTGCATCAGGGCTTGCAGAAAGGTGCCCGTTGTCAGCACCACAGCTCCGGCGCGATAGATGCCGTCGCCGCGCACGCGCAGTCCGCGGATCTTGGGGCCGTCGGGCGTTTCCTCGACCAGCAGGTCTTCGACCGTTTCCTGCCGCAGCACGAGGTTGGGTTGGTCCTCGACCAGCAGCTTGACGTAATGTTGATAGGCCTTCTTGTCGGCCTGTGCGCGGGGGCTGTGCATGGCCGGCCCCTTGCTGCGATTGAGAAGCCGAAAATGGATGCCGGTCTGATCGATGACCTGCCCCATGATTCCGCCCAGGGCGTCGACCTCGCGGACGATCTGCCCCTTGGCGACTCCGCCGATCGCCGGATTGCAGCTCATCTGCCCGACCGTGTCGCAGTTCATCGTGAGCAGGGCGGTCTTGGCCCCTAGCCGGGCCGCAGCCACGGCAGCTTCGGTGCCGGCATGCCCCGCGCCGACTACCACGACATCGAATTCGTACTCGCAAGCGTTCATGGAACCATGATAGGAAACGGGGGGGCGTTTCGCGAGGAGGCCGGTGCCGCGGTAGTGGGTAAGTTTGAAAGCCGTTCGGCTAAGATGTGGGCATGGACGAGAACCCCTACCAGCCACCGAGAGAGACGCCTGCAATGAAGTGTGCCCGAATTCAGGGCTGCTTTAGCTTGGGGTCAGCGGTATCCCTTGTCGCGTGCCTTTTCTTGCTCTGGACGCAATGGGAGCACCATCACACACGAGATGGATTCAAAGGCCCTCCCAACCCCGTATTCCACATAGGCTACGACTCGTTTTGGCTTCTGGGGTTCAGAGTTCATTATCTCATCCTGGCAGGTGTCATGGCCGTGCTGCCAATGGCTTGGGTAGTTTCTCGAATATTCCGCGCCATTCAGACGACACGCCAAAATTCAAACTGACCCAGTAACGGCGCCGCTCGGGTGTTAGAATAGCACCCGAAATCCAGCTGCAGTGAAGTGCCTGTCGTTCGTGAAAGCCTCGGTAATTCCCAACCGACGCATAACTACGAAACTGACGTGATCCACGATACCTGCAGAACCAGCGACTCCTCGAGTGTAGTTCGCCCAGGCGTTTTCGATCTCTTCTGGCGTCGGCTCGATCAAATCCCCAGATTCGGCCATGAGTTGCCGCAGTTCATCAACCGCAGGTCGATGCGGGCCGCGTGATGCAGCGTTTCCGCATTCGTAGAGTACCAACGAGGTAGTAACCGCACGTTGGGCCGATCGGACGAGTTGTTTGTAGATCGGGACCGCAGCCATGTGCCATTGATCGTCCACATCATAGAGGGCGATCAATCCTACCGTGTCGAGAAAGACCGGCGTCATGGCTGGTGTTCGTTGTGTCGCTCAGCTGTGTCCGAATTCCCGGAATGGAATCGGCGGGCAAGGTTCTCGTAGATTCGGATCTGCGCTTCCGAGGTTCCCGGAGGAACCATGTCTCGAACCTCTAGAGTGTCGTCTGGCTCGATGCGTACGGTTGTCCCCTCGGGCAAATCCACCTTTTCGGTCGGCCGAAATACGCCGTTCTCGAAAATGGCCGTGATCGTCTTCATGGGACCCTCCAGCGAAATACCTTGGTACTACACACTGGAATTATAGCAAGCGGGCGCAGAATCGTCACAAAAGGGGGGCTTCCGGAGACATTTACGTCCCCTTCAGGAAGTACTCCATCATCCGCCAACCCTCGTCGAAGGCCAGGCTCGATTGGCCGGCAGTCGACTCGCTATAGGTCTTGGAGTTGTCGGGCTGAATCCCCTTGCCGCAGATCGCCAGCGGCACGTACCCGTGGCTGTGCGTCTTGGTCCGGACCGGCGTGGGATGATCGGGCGATACCAGAATCCGGTAGTCGCCCTGTGCCTTCAGAGCCGCATGCAGCGGGCCGACAATCTTGGCGTCGATCTCTTCCAGGGCCTTCACCTTGGCAGCGCTGTCCCCTTCGTGCGAGGCTTCGTCGGTCGCCTCGACGTGGACGCAGATGATGTCAGTGTCGCGAAGGGCCTCGATCGCGTAACGCCCCTTGGCCGCGTAGTCGGTGTCGGTGTAGCCCGTCGCGCCGGGGACTTCGATCCGTTGCCAGCCGACCAGGGCCGCCAGTCCGCGGAGCAGATCGACGGCCGTGATCATGGTTCCCTTGAGCCCGTCGTGCAGCGTGGCGAAGGGGGTGAGCGCGGGTACCTGGCCCAGGCCCCACAGCCAAATGTTCGTGGCGGGCAGATGCCCGGCCTTGATGCGGCGTTGGTTCACCGGATGATCGGCAAACAAGGGGACCGAATCGGTCATCAACTGGTTCAGCAGATCGCTCCCCGGTCCGCGGGGGAAGTCATCGCGAACGCTCTTGTCGGTCAGATCGTGGGGCGGCGTGGCCCGCGTATCGCGCGAGAACGGTGCCGGCAGCCCCTCGCCGCGGTAGACCAGCAGATTGCGGTAGCTGACGCCGGGGTAGAACTGCAGGCGATCGCTGCCGAGCTTCTCTTGGGCGGTGGCCAGCAGCTCGCGGGCGTCTTCGCTGGAGATATGGTCGGCCGTGAAGTCGCGCATCGTCTGGTCCTGCACGGTGACCAGATTGCAGCGGATGGCCCAATCGGACTTGCCCAAGGGAATGCCTTGCGCGGCGGCTTCCAAGGGGGCGCGGCCCGTGAAGTACTTCATCGGGTCGTAGCCGAAGAGGCTCAGATTGGCGACGTCGCTGCCGGCCGGCAGGCTCTCGGGAACGTTGTTCGCCCGACCGACCACACCCGCCGCCGCGATGGCATCCATGTGAGGGACGCGTGCAGCTTCCAGATGGGTCTTGCCCCCCAGGGCTTGCTGGGGTTCGTCGGCACAGCCATCGGGAATGATGATCGCGTATTTCATGAGGGGCCTTTAAACATTGGCCAGTTCGCTTTGCGAATGGCCTTTGCGACTACGTGGGAACGAACAGCCAAGGGATAAAGATCAACGTCGGCGACAGATGCGAAGATACGCGCCGGGGCGAGGAAGGTCCAGACGGGGCAGACGCCCGATGGGGGGCGATGCTTACGGTCGAGGGCGTTGCCATGCGACCGCAACTGCATAGAATCTAACCTTCCGCCAATGCTGACCGGCGTGCTTTGTTTCGAGAGACTCGATGATCGAACTTCCTTTCCAGCAGACCTTCGTCAGTGCCGATCTGGCCGTGATTGGCCTCTTGATCATTCTGGAAGGGGTGCTGTCGATTGATAACGCCCTGGTGCTGGGGCTGCTGGCCAAACGGCTTCCCAAGAAGCAGCAAGGGCGAGCCCTGACCTACGGTCTGGTCGGTGCCTTCGTGTTTCGCTTTATCGCCATCTTCACAGCGGCCTGGCTGCTGCACTATCGCATTGTGAAGCTGATCGGCGGGGGTTACCTGCTGTATGTCGCTCTGAAGTACTTCTTCTTCGAAGGCACGGGGCACGACTCGGAGAAGATCAAGCTCGACGCCCATGGCGAGCCGGTGCTGACGGATGAGGAAGGCAATCCTTTGGACGCACGTGGCGAGGAAGAAGAATTGCAGGCCCGGGCGCCGATACCGGGCACCAAGTATGTGAAGTATGCCTCGTTCTGGCCCACGGTGCTGGTCATTGAATTGACCGACATCGCGTTTGCAATCGATTCCATCCTGGCGGCGATCGCCCTGGTGGGGAGCGAACCGGCCGGCCACGTTGGCCCGCACCCCAAGCTGTGGGTGGTCATCACGGGCGGCATGCTGGGCGTGATCTTGATGCGGTTTGCGGCCGTGCTGTTCATCAAGCTGCTCGAAAAATTCCCCCGCTTCGAGGTCTCGGCGTTTCTGCTGGTGGCCGTGATCGGCATTAAACTTGTCGCCGACTGGGGACTCAATTCGCCGGAGAATCCGCACGTGGTCGACTTTCACGATTTGCGACATCCCGCATTCTGGACCTTCTGGGTGTCGATGCTGGCCTGCTTGGGTTTCGGGTTCATACCGAAGAAGCAGGCGGCTGAAGCGGCGAAGTGAGCGCGGAGATTTGACGACCGTTCCGTGGATTACATCCACGTTGGCTTGCGGGGCAAACGGCTCCTTTCCCGTGGCGGAGATTGATTGTGTCCCTTGCTGAAATCCACCAGGCGATACCCCATCGCGATCCGTTCCTGCTGATCGACGAGATCATCTCGCGCGACGAGAAACGGATCGTGTGCGCCAAGCGGCTCTCGGGGCAGGAGTTCTGGTTCGCGGGGCATTACCCGGGCCAGCCACTGATGCCGGGCGTGCTGCTGTGCGAGGCGGCCATGCAGGCCGGGGCGATTCTGCTTTCCAAATTCGTGGAAGAGCCGATCCAGAAGAAGGTGCCGGTGGCGACGCGGATGAACGATGTCCGCTTCAAGAAAATGGTCCGCCCCGGCGATCGGATCGAACTGGATGTGGAACTGGTCGAGCGGCTGGCCGACGCGTTCTTTCTGAAGGCCAAGGTCACGGTCGACGGCAAGCTGGCCGTGCGATTGGAGTTTGCCTGTACGCTGGCTTCGGCCGAGTGAGCCCGCCCATGGATTTTCTCGGACTGGCCGGCAAGTCGATTCTGGTCTTCGGCGTGGCCAACAAAAAGAGCGTCGCCTGGCATGTGGCCCGCGTGCTGACCGAGAGCGGGGCCAAGGTGGTCTACGTGGTCCGCTCGCCCGAGCGCAAGGCCAGCCTGGCGAAGCTGCTGGGGGACTCCCCCTGCTTTGTGTGCGATGTGGAGCGCGAAGTCGAGATCGAGCGGCTGCGCGACGAGCTTGCAGCCACTGGCGAGCGATTTGCCGGGCTGGTCCATTCGATCGCCTTTGCCGATTACTCAGCCGGCGTGAAGCCGTTCCACGAGACCCCGCGCGACGCCTTTCTGCAGGCAGTGAACATCTCGTGCTTCTCGCTGATGGCGCTGGTCAATGCCTTGAAGGGGCTGCTGGAGCCGGACGCTTCCGTCGTGGCGATCTCGATCTCCACCACGCGGATGGCCAGCGAGAACTACGGCTACATGGCGCCGGTCAAGGCGGCGCTCGACTCGGCCGTGGCGTTTCTGGCCAAGAGCTTCAGCGAGTTCTCGCGGGTCCGCTTCAATGCGGTCTGCCCAGGGCTGTTGAAAACGTCGGCGTCGGCCGGCATTCCTGGATACGTCGATCAGTATCTGTATGCAGAGCAGATGACGCTCCGCAAGCAGGCGGTCCAGACCGACGAAGCGGCGAACGTGGCTGCGTTCCTGCTCAGCCCGCGCTCATCGGGCATCAACGCGCAAGGACTGGTGGTCGATGCGGGGATGTCGATCAACTATTTCGACCGCGAAATGGTGCGGAAGGCCATGCGGCCGGAGTGAGGGGCCCATGGGGTGCAGGCACCCGTCCGCTGCCCCGGCAAAGTGATAGCAACTTAGCTTTCAGGCCGTTTGACGGAGAGATCGACCCCCGTCGGCCCGGAAAGGGGGCTCGCCTTGCCTCGGCGGTTCAAATAGTCCCACTTCCAGTAAATCAGAAACCCCCAGAAGGCCAGGAAGCCGCAGGTGAAAGCACTGATCACCAAGCCCCGTAATGGGTTATGATTCATCAAATAGGCGCCGTAGGAATGGATGCCGCCCCAGATCAGCAGGCCAACCATAATGACCAAGATGGGTCGGATGCGACGCACGCGGGGCCTCTTCCGTCAAAGTGTCTTGCAAAACCTTAACATACACGTATTCTGCATGCTGCGAAGTGCTCGCAACACGGGGAATGATACCCCACCCAAGGTGTACCGAATGAGTCGAATACTGCACCCATTCATCGCCTCGCGATGGATTCACCCCGCTACCTTCCTGCAAGCCTATTCGGCGACCTGAGTAACGTTTCCGTCGCTGTTCCCTCTGCTCTGGTTTCCCGCGTCCCGTGTATTCTACGGACGATTTGCTGCCAGGCCACTGACACCGCTAATACCTCTCGGGCAACCCTAGTGAAGTTGCGCGTGAGTCTCCATGACGAAATTTCTTTACGAATACAATCTGCATCCAACGACGTGGGTTTACCTTTCGTCGCTGCTGGTGCTGACGGTCTACTTCAAGTTCAGTCCGCTGATCCGCTGGCGGAACGTGGACATGATCGGGCTGGTCGCAATTGCACCGGGATTAGTCCTGCTGCAACAGGCCGAACTGGCGGGCTATCTGTGGCTGTTGGCCACGGGGACCTTCTTTATGGTTCGCATGCTGGCCGACCCGATGATGGTCCGCAGGCCGCTGCTGGAACCGAATCTGAATACCGGAGGGCTGACCTTTCTGGGGCTGGCCCTGCTGGTCTTTCTGTCGATGCACATGGCCACCGGCAAGTTGGCTGACGGCTCCATCGAGGCCATGGGCCAACTGTTCGGCGGACTCCCTTCGGTCGTGCTCCCCTTGGGATCCTCGCTGGCGGACGAAGTGACTCGAGTCACCGCGATCGTCGTGCAGATCTTTCTGGTGGCGGGCCTGGTGCTGGTCGGCACCATGCACTTTCGAAACGTGAATACCGGTCTCGCGGTGGCCACCTTGGCCTTGATGCTCCCCAGCACCGCACTGGCCGCGGGGCGCGTCGATATGGCGCTGCCGGGGGCTTTGCTGGTCTGGATGACGCTGGCCTATCGCCGGCCTTTCCTGGCGGGCATGACGCTGGGAATCGCCATCGGCGCGAGCTGCTATCCCTTGTTCCTGATTCCCCTGTGGTGCGGTTTCTACTGGCCCAAGGGACTGGTTCGATTTCTCTTGGGACTCGCAGCCAGTCTGGCCGTGGTTTCGGGACTGCTGTACTTCACGCCGCAGGGGGCCGCTGGCCTTTGGGATCCGATCGTAGGCATGTTTGGTTGGAGCACAGAGGCGCCCGTCGGACTATGGGGCGCAATCTTCCAGCCGGCCTATCGCATTCCGACTCAGGTCGCCTTTGTGGCCATGTGCTTCTCGTTTGTGCTGTGGCCTGTGGGGAAGAACCTGGGAACATTGCTAAGCTGCTCGACCGCCGTGATGCTGGGGACGCAATTCTGGCAGCTCCAAGGGGGTGGAACCCATTTGGGCTGGTACTTGCCGCTGCTGCTGCTGACCGTCTTCCGCCCCAACCTGGACGACCGGGTGGCGCTGACCGTGCTGGGCGAACCTTGGCTGCGGCCGCGCGTGCGGCTGTGGAAGGGTCCTGAGGCAGCGTAGCAGGTTTGGCTGGCGATTCTCAGAAGAGAATGGCACTCGATCCGTAGAGACGCGATCGGCCAAGTGGCGATGGCGCGCATCGCCCACCTTGAAGCGCCATTCTGAATTGCGGCGGCAATTAAGGGTTGGCTTCGACGGGCTTCTCTTGCCAACGGCTCACCAGCTTCTCAATCGCAGGCATCGACAGACATCGCACGCGCAGCCCCTCGTGCGTGACGATTCCGATCACGCGGTCGCCCGACATCACCACGCCATCCGCCACGCGTCCGGCTTTGGCGGTATCAACATAGAACGCTCCCCCGTTCTCGACCGTGCTGACCTGACTTACCAGGCCGCGCGTGATCATTGGGGCAAAGCGTCCTGCGGAGCTGCCGATAATGATGACCTTCTCTCCCTGCACGGGTTCGCCGAGCTTGGGCACGGGAAGCTCTCCTTCAAGATCCAGAGCAAAAGCCGCGATGTGCGCCGTTGGAAAGGCCACCATGGCCTTGGCGTCGATCGACTGTCTATCAATGGTGACGCGGATTCCGCCCGAGTGAATGGCCGGAATGTCGGTCGTGATCAACAGCCCGCTGGCGCGAAGATTCACTCCAGCCGCGACATTCGAGAGAATGCCCGCCTGGGCGGCACTGCGGTCGGCAAAGCCGGCCAGCCAATGCACCTCGTCGGGGAGTCCGTTCATTCCCAGCTTGGACCAGGCCGCATTGGGGCACATCACCACGCATGCCAAAACGGTCAGGCCGACAAAGAAGGCGGGACGGCTTACACGGGTTCGCATGCAGTTACTCCGCGGCTTTGGCCGTTTTGGCGTTCGAGGCGGTCTTCTTTTCACCGTCGAGCAAACGCTCGGTGAAGCGGCTGACATAGTGAATGCTGGAGGCCGGGCCGCGAAAACCGACGACGCTCTTGTCGACGTCGACCTGCTGGCTGACGACACGCCCCTTGGCAATGTCGAACTTCACTTCGCCGCGACCCCCGCGCTGGATCAATTGGGATTCAACGGCCGGATCGCGAACTGGCGTCAGGACCTGGGTTTCGATGGAAACAGTGGCCACTCCATCTTTCACCGTCATCAACTGGAATTTTTCGCGGGCCTTGTAGATCTTCACTCCGCCGCCGTCAACGGGCAGCTTGATGTCGAAGGGGAAGTGCCAGGCGAAGCCCAACGGAACGGCGTCCTTGGGCAGGGGAAGGGTCATCTGGCTGTCGTCGTCCCCCAGGTCTTCTTCCTCAACCGGCTTGCCAGGCTTCTGCGAAATCTTCTGGAGCAGTTTCCCCTGAGTATCCATCTCGACCAGGTACAACGGTTTGCCTAGCGATGCGGCGATCGACTCGTAGCCGGAAGGGACTGTGGCGTCTTTTTTGCTATCCCATTCCACGCGAGCCCGGCCGGTCAGTTCCTGCCACATGGCGCTGTCTTCCACGATGTGCTGGAAGGTAAACTTGCCCCCCGGCTGCACGTCGGTCACGCGCCAGACCTTGGTGGACTTGCTATAGGTCTTGGCCCTTTGCGTCGTGCCGTTCACCGTCGTGTCGAAGTCGACCTGGTGGCTGATCTCCCAGCGCAGCACGTCCCCCTTCGAGATTTTGTATCGCAACAGATAGGTTTGTCCGGCTGCAGCGCCCGGAGCGGGACCGGCGGGAAGGGCCTCGGCAGCTTCGGCCGTGTCTTCGGCGGGGAGCGGCGCGGGCTCTTCGTCGTCCGCCTTCTCAGCGGCCTTCTCGGGCTTGGTCGGTTGGCTCTTCACCGTGGTGCCGCTCTTTACGGTCGGCTTCGCCTGGGGAGGGATGGGCGCTTCCTGGGCGATGGCGCCCGTGGCCAGCAGCATCCAGAACGAAGCGAAAGTGAAGGCAAGGCGAGGCGTAGCACGAGGCATGGAGGGAATCCTTTCCTCTCAGGTGGGAACGGCCGGCGGAGAGAGGGGGGGACTATAGGCAGTCCGCTGAAGTGAGTCAACGCAGAGATTGCGTGCTGGCGTTGCTATCAGCGTAAAGTAGCAGGCACACTCCGTGTGCCGTCCGCTGCTACTCTTTCCACCTCGGCCTTCGCGCGTAATAAGCTGCCAGCGGACGGCACACGGAGTGTGCCTGATACTTTACGCGCCGGCCTCTAGGAACTACGGCCACATGACGGCTTCGAAATAAGAACACCCCCGGCCTGGGCAGACAACCTAAGTCATCCGCCCAGGCTCGAGGGCGCTCTTCTGGATCTTCAAGAGTCCCCTTCCCGCTGGAAGGGGACTCACTATCCGTGAGCAAGCTCGAGACTACGTGGTCATCTGGAAGCCGTGGTAGGCTTCGTTGCCGTGCTCGCCATGGTCCAGACCGCCGACTTCTTCGGCCTCGGTGACGCGGATGCCCATGGAGAACTTCAACACTGCCCAGACGATGGCCGACGCGATGCAGACATAGACCGCGGTGGCCGCGACGCCGATCAACTGAGTGATCAACTGGGTCGGATCGCCCGTAATGAACAGACCGCCCTTGGCTTCGGGATTGGCGGTGATGTCAGCAATAAGTTTGGGATCCGAGAACAGACCGACGCAGATGGTGCCAAAGACACCGTTGACCAAGTGGACCGAGGTGGCGCCCACGGGATCGTCGATCCGCAGTTTGTCGAAGCCCAACACAGCCAGCACCACCAGGACACCCGCGATGGCGCCAATCAAGGCACTGGCGGCGGGGGAGACAAAGGCACAGGGGGCCGTGATGGCCACCAGCCCGGCCAGACAGCCGTTCAAGGTCATGCCGATGTCGGGCTTGCCCAGCAGAATCCAGCAGGTCGCCGTGGCCGTAATCGTGGAGAAGGCCGCCGCGGTGTTGGTCGTGACAGCGATGTTGCCGATGGCGTTGTAGGCGATCTCGGTCGAGACGCCCATCGTGCTGCCCGGGTTGAACCCGAACCAGCCGAACCACAGGATCAAGCAGCCGATCGTGGCGGCCATCATGCTGTGGCCAGGTACCGCGTGGAGCTTGCCATCGGTGTACTTGCCGATACGGGGCCCGAGGAACAGTACGCCGATCAGAGCAGCCCAACCACCGACGGAGTGCACCTGCGTGGATCCAGCAAAGTCCGCAAAGCCGCGATCCTGGAGCCAACCGCCGCCCCATATCCAGTGACCGATCACCGGGTAGATCATGATCCCCATGGCGAACGAGAACAGAATGAAGGACATGTACTTAATGCGTTCCGCGACGGCTCCCGAGACGATGGTGGCCGCAGTGCCGCAGAAGACCAACTGGAAGAAGAACTTGGCGCTCAGCGGGACACCAGTCCAGCTAATGGCCCCGTAGTCCCCCTTGTAGTCGGCGGCAATCGCGGGGGAGTTGTCTTCGCCGCTAAGGAACATCAGGCCCTTGGAGCCGACGATGTTTTCGAGGGCCCCTTCGCCGTTGCCGAACATCAGGCCCCAGCCGAGGAACCAGAAGGCCACGCTCGAGACGCCGAATACGATGAAGTTCTTCGAGAGAATGTTCACACAGTTCTTCTGGCGGCACATGCCCGACTCAACGCAGGCAAAGCCCAGGTTCATGAAGAACACCATGAAGCCGGTGATCAACACCCACATGGTGTCGATGGCGACATTGATGACCCCTTGTTGTGTTTTGATCGCTTCCAGTTCGCTGACTTCGGCAGCGGATTCGCCCGGAGCGGGTGCAGCCGAGGGAGGCTCCTGTGCCGAGGTCGGCGGAGCTTCGGCTTTGGCCGGTTCGGCGGCCTTTTCAGGCGCCTTGGTCTCTTGGGCCATCGCCGAACCGCTCGGCGAGAGCAACATCAAGGAAAATAGTGCGAGCATTGCCAGGCCGAGCGGCCAAGCGGAGAACCGTGTTTTCATGTTGTAGTTTTCCAGAAGAGAAGAAAAAGAAATCGGGCGGGGGGAGTAACGGCAGGACCACTCCGGCAGTCGGTGAGCTCAACCGCTTGTCGGTGAATCAACGTGGTTGCCACTCGAGCAAGCACTTATTGCGCCGAACCCGAGCCGACGCGTGCTAGCTGGCAACAAGTGCTTACGATGAAAAGAGATACCAAAGGAGGGATTTTCAACGACGAGTGATAAACCCCGCAACATTGCTCAGCAGCCATGCAAGCCGTGCGAAGATTCCGGGCAGAACGTGAAGGATTTGCTAAAGTCGTCGGCAATACAACTCGACGTCCATGTCGAGTTGACCCTCGACCCAAGATGGCACTGTGGCAACCATCTTTGTGGGCGGCGCTTGCGCGCTTTTCGACCAATCGACTCGACTTTTTGAAGCGGCCCCGCCTATACTGGAAGTCAACGATCCCCAGGAGCACGGCCGCCATGTCCCCCGATCCACTCCCTGCCCCACTTTTCCCGCAGGTCGACATGGCTCCCGCCTCGGGTGCGGGCCTGGATGCGGCTCCTGCTACGGGAGACGAACACACCAATTTGCTTCGCCAGATCCTGGCGGGCGTCGATCGGCAGAACGAACTGCTCGAAGAGCTGGTGTCGCAGACCGGTGCCAATCAGCGGCAGCGGATGACGGAACTGGGCCAGTGGAAACAGGCCAACCCCGAACTGGCCAAGAGCTGCCGCATGGCGGCCGAAGCGCTGAGCCGGGTCCAGACGGAGTTCCTGGCCACGCTGACGCGCGAGGCGGTTGAGAACGCCGACGCTCTGACCGACGGCGAGTTCATGCTGACCGAGTTCGTGGACCGCTTCGGCCCGCGTCTGGCCCACCTAAACGGCGTGCTGCAGGTGCTGAGCCAACTAAGCGGCAGCGAAACGCCCGAACGGCGTTAGCAGCCTGCGAAGGCAGACGGTCGTGCGGTCTCCCGTTCACTCAAGGAGCTGCCATGTTTCGCGCGGGTCTGCTGAGTTGCCTGCTGCTGATCGCTGTCAGTCAGGCAATCTGGGCGCAAGACGTCGAGCCCAAAAAGGCCCCTGCGCCCGCGCCGAAAGCCCCTGCACAAAAGGCCGCGGCACCGAACGCGCCGGCGCCCTTGAAGCTGACACCGTCCATGCGGCGGACGCTGCACGGCCATCGTCGGCAGATCGCCCGGATGATGCGCGGCGGCCCTGACGACTACTACGTGGTGCTGCTGGGAGAGGCGATCGACCGCCCGCGCGAGCCCAACCTGCTGGACTTGCTGCAAGGGGCGGCTACCTTTGTCGCCCTCACCTGGGATATCGCGATGTCCCCCGTCGTCTTCACCACGGGCGCCGACGAGCTTGAGATCACTCCCATTTTGCCGCCGATGCGATCCAATATTGAGCGGACGTATCACCACGAGTCCCGGGTCGTGCTGAGCCGCGCCGCGGCGATTCAAGCGGTCTTCGATCACACCACCGAGTTGGCCTTGCTGCCTCCGCAACCGAACGAGCGGCGCTATCGGGCGTGGGCGTTTGTCGGCATCGCAAAGACAGAAGAGGCCGCCCAGAAGATGCAGGTCAACGCCGACGCCAAGATGACGGCCGTGATGGACAAGCCCAAGGGCCTTCTGGAGCGCGTCCACAACTTTCTGGACGACACGAACAAGGCCCCGGCGCCGCAGGGGCAGCCCAAGCAACCGCCGGCCAAGCAGGCGCCGCCCGCAAACGAACGGATCCGGCAGGCGTTGCAGCAGAACGCAGGCAACCCCGAGGGGCTCGAAAAATTGCGCGAGCAGGTGCAGCGAGAGCTCTTTCGCGGAGACGCCGATCCGGTGAAGTAATCGCTGCGTCTTCTCGACGCGCGGCATTCTCTACTTGGCGGGCGCTCGGAGTCCCGCAAACGCGGCGCGCAGCCATTTGTGGAGCAAAGCGCAGACCGCCCCCAGCGCCAGGCCAATCAACGCCGCGATCGTGGCCGTCAGCAGCCATTCGATGGACGGACCTAGCACAGGGAGAGCGGGACTGTATGCCAGGGCGAAGGAGTGTATCGCGTGTTCGGGGGCCGACCATCCCATGCCATGCAGCCCGTGAATCAGGATGCCTCCGCCCACCCACAACATGGCGACCATCCCCAAATGGCTGAGCCCCGTGAGAAAGTAAGGCATGCCCAGCAGGATCGCCTTGCCGATTGATTGCAGGACGGATCGGGGGGAGCGCGCAAGCGCGGCCCCCCAGTCGTCGGCCCGCACGATGATGGCCACCGTGCCGTAGACGAGCACCGTGATTCCGGCGCCGACCAGGGCCAGCACCAGCGCCTGCACCCAGGTGGAAGAGGCGGCCACCGACGCCATGGAGATGGCCATGATCTCGGCCGACAGGATGAAATCCGTACGGATCGCGTCTTTGACTTTGATGTCTTCCAACTCGGCCGCCGACAACGAAGCTTTGGGGTCGATCGCCACGGCGACGGTGGCCGGCGGCGTCTCGACGTGGAACAGGTCCATGACCTTGTGAAAGCCCTCGAGGCTCAGATAGGCGCCGCCCAGCATCAGCAACGGCGTGATCAGCCAGGGGGCAAGCCAGGCCAGCAGGAGTGCGCCAGGCAGCAGGATCAGCAACTTGTTCTTCAGGGAGCCGATCGCAATTTTGTAGATGATCGGCAGTTCGCGGTCGGAAGCAAAACCGACGACATAGCGCGGAGTCACCGCGGCATCATCAATCACAATGCCGGCCGCCTTGGCGCTGGCCTTGGCCGCCTGGCCCGCGGCGTCATCGAGCGAAGCGGCGGCGATTTTCGCCAGGGCCACGACATCGTCCAGCAAGGCAATCAGGCCAGTGCTCATGCGTTCCTTACAACGTGTAAAGGGCTGTCCAGCGCGAAAACGAAGAGGCAGCAGGACCCGTCAGTCTAATGCCACAAAAATAACGTAGGTCACTATGAAGTTCGAGGGCCTCTACGGCTGGTCCAGTCCATGGATGAATAGACTTCCATAAATTGCTCGTTGGATGTTGCGGCAAACGAACCCACGTCACCATGAGGACTGGATTGTCCCATGGTGGTCACCGGCCCCAGCCAGTTAAACCGTTTTGGGTGGGCATCCCTGCTTCATAAATCGCAATAAATTCATAAATCAGTTTCAAAACGAACTGATAATTTGCTATACTGCGAAATGAATAGAAGGCCGTGCAGGGTTCGATTCGCTCCCGAAGGATGGGGATCCGCGACGGGACGCGCCCGAACCGCGCGCAGGCCAAGCGAAAGGGTGTCAGGTGATGAAACCGAAAAGTTCGGTGGCCGAGCCGGTCCTGATCCCCCGCCTCCCCACGGTGTGGGAGGGAGCAGGAAGGATGGGGCACGGCAACCCGAAAACTTACGCGTCCCGTGTGGCCTCTGCGTCCCAACTCGAAAAGTTTGTACACCGCTACCAACCCGAAAAGTTCGGTGGCCGAGCTGGTCCTGATTCACCCCCCTCCCCAGCCCTCCCCACGGAGTGGGAGGGAGCAGGAAGGATAGGGCACGGCAACCCGAAAACGTACGCGCCCCGTGTGGCCTCCGTGTCCCGTGTGGCCTCTGCGCCCCAACCCGAAAAGTTACAAACCCTCCTTCATCCTGCTCCCTCCCACTCCGTGGGGAGGGCTGGGGAGGGGGGCTGCGCTCGAGCGGACTTCGCCAAGCAAGAAACCTGTGAACTCCCCGGAGCGACTGCGTCCCGTGTGGCCTCTGCGTCCCAACTCGAAAAGTTTGTACACCGCTACCAACCCGAAAAGTTCGGTGGCCGAGTCGGTCCTGATTCACCCCCCTCCCCAGCCCTCCCCACGGAGTGGGAGGGAGCAGGAAGGATGGGGTCCGCCAACCCGAAAACTTACGCGTCCCGTGTGGCCCCTGCGTCCCGTGTGGCCCCTGCGTCCCGTGTGGCCCCCGCGTCCCAACCCGAAAAGTTACACCCCTCCCTTCATCCTGCACCTGCTACTTAACACCGCGCCAGGCTGCCGCTTCTTCGCCATCCAGTCGCAGCGTCAAACACTTGGCGCTGCCGCCGGCTTTCACAAACTCATCGAGCGGGGTCTCGCGCGTTTCAAAGCCGCGCTCCTGCAAGGCACGGTGCAATTCCGGGCAGCCGGTGTTCGTGACGACGGTCCGCTTCACCACCACGGCGTTGCAGGCGAAGCGCCGGGCTTCCTCCTGATTCACCGCGATCAAGTCGGGAACCAGTTCGGCCAGCACGCGCCGGCCATAGTCGTCGAAGGCCGCCGGATAGTAGATCGCCTGCCCCGGCGCGAGTGGGCAGAAGCAGGTATCCAGGTGATAGTGGTAAGGGTCGATCAGCTCCAGCGGAATGACCCGCACGCCCAGCATCTGGCCGATCTCTTGGTGGCCGCGGGCGTCGCTGCGAATGCGATACCCGGCAAAGAGCGTGTCGCCGCAGAACAGGGCATCGCCGGCCCCTTCAAAATTGATTCCCTCGGGGACGTGCTGGATTTTGAATCCCGCGGCCTTGAACCAGGCTTCGTCATAGGCGACTTCGCGCTGCCGTTCGCCATGCTTGAAGTGGGCCAGCACGGCCGTGTCGTGGAAGATCAGCGCGGCGTTGGCCGTGAAGACCAAGTCAGGGAGTCCTTCGATCGGATCGAGAATCGAGATCGCGGCCCCGGCGGATTCGAGCGTAGCCCGCAGCGCGGCCCACTGGGTGACGGCCGCCTTGCGATCGGCCGGCCGCGAACGGCTCATCCAGGCGTTGATTTCGTACTCGATGCCATAGAAGTCGGGCGGGCACATCAGAATCTGCGGTCGCGAAGTCTGCAGGCTCTCAAGCAATCGGGCGGCCAAGGCTGCACGGGCCAGCGGAGGCAGCCGAACGGCGTCGTCGAACAGGCGTTGAGCTTGGGGGTCCATCCGTGCATATCCCGGTAGAATCAGTAGAGAGCGGGCCAGCTCACTATTCTACCCGTCGCTGCCGCGGAGTCGAAACGCCACTTAGGCTGCGCAGTCGGCCGGCAGGTACTTGCCAGCGATTCGCCGGAGCATCTCCGCATCGCAGAACGCCACGCTGGCGGTCAAGATCGCCAGCACGAAGACAAACAGCCCGGTGGAGACGCCGATCAGCACGCCCCATAGCAGCACCAACAGCCCCAACATCAACGGGCGGGCTCGCTGGTTCCAGATCAGCAAGGCGAAGGCGAACTCGAACCAGACCAATGCGTGGCACAAGAAGTCGACCAGCAGCCGCGACTCGGGCAGGTTGGCGATTCCGGTTATGTCGAAGGGACGCGTCTCGGGCTTGGCCAGCAGCCACCAGATGCCGTCACCCGTCCACCAGGTGGCGGGCGGATTCGGCCCGGCCAGCTTGGCGATGGCCATCATCAGAAAGACGACCGATAGATGAATCTGCATCAACCGCACGGGAATAGTGGCCTGCCATGTTGCAGCCGCCGCTGCGATGGGCTCGCTCTCGCGGTTCTGCAGCTTCAGCAACTCGCGCTCTTTTTTGACGGCCAGCCAGCGATCAACGGACAAGGCCGCGCCGTTGGGGCCCAGACAAAGATAAAACAGCACGAAGGACAGAATCGGTTCCATCTCGCCCGCGAGTACCGGGGCGCGATGGTAATACGACAGCCAGACGATCAGGGCCAGCACCGAGGTGATACGGCTTTTCCAACCGATGGTGAACAGAATCAGCACTACCAGGCCGGCCGCGTGTGCGATCCACAGTTCTGTGGAGCTGGTGGCAAAGTTCAGATACGACGCCGAGAAGGGCATCATCTGCTCGGCTTCGACTCGCCCTTGCAGGCGGAGCAGTTGCTGATTGGTCGCCACCGGCACCAGCCCATCGGCGGCGAAGAAACGGCCCAGGTCATAGGTCCACGTCATGTGAACGTACAGCAACAGCAGGCCCGCGAGGACGCGGATGCATCCCAACGGATACGGATCGCTGGGCGAGAACCAGAAGCGGTTCCACGCCTGACCGAAGTCTTCGGCAAGGGAGCTGAAGTAACCGGTGACAGCCTGGTACATGCGTTACCTGTTTCGCTACTTGGCGGTGGGGGCCGTTTCAAACGCGGCCACCCCATCGGGGATCACACCGCTGGCGTCTTTTTTCACGATGACCTGATAGATGGTCTCGAACCGGCGGGGCTCGTTGGGATCCGCGCCGGCGCGGACTTCGTCGATCTCGAGCAGTTCGTGGGCCTTCAGGCGGAACTTCACCTCGTCCACGCCATGCTCGACCATCAGCCGCTTGCCGATGCTCTCGGCCAGCACGTCCTGCCATTCCTTCTTCAGCGGATCCTGGGTCGGCGGAGCGGCCTCGCGGATCCGCAGCGACTTGACCAGGTTATAGAACCTCTGCCGGCGAAGCCCCGGCGGCAGCGAACTGGCGGGGACCGGCACGATTTCGTCCACGATCCACGACTTGTCCGTGCCTCGATGGCCGATCTCGACCTCGGCCAGCCAGCCGCGGTCATCGGCCTGCCCCTGCGTCAGGTCAAAGCGGTAGCTCAGGTCCATATCCAGGGCCTGCAGGTAGACCCGGGGGATGATCCGCAGCCGACGAAGCAGGCGCGACGCGGGCACGTTCCCCGCGATCGCCACAAACAGGGCGAACAGGTGGAAAAACAGCAGAAAGCTGATGAACGTTCGCACGCCCGAGTTGGGGACCGAGGGGGACGAAGCGGTATTGGGAGCAGAACTCATCGAGCCAAACCAGCGCGGAACGGACGGGCGGACCAAGAGCCACTGGTTCTAGTCTTGGCAGGCTCGCCCGAGGTGTCTACCGGCCGAATGAGAAAAAGAAGGGGGGAGAGGGGGGCCTGAGGCCGCGCTTTCGGAATGATCGGAGGGGGGAATGCAGGCTGTCCGTTATGGTGCGGGCGTCCCGCCTGCCTGGAACTTCGGTCCCACTTCAAGCAGGCGGGACGCCTGCACCACAATTCTGCAAGCAAAATTCTCCCCAGGTCCCCCTAGCCCAACCGGACCCCATCCGACTATACTGCCCGATCTTACGGACCCCGAAGTAGAACCCCGGGAAAGAGGCAGTGCCTGATTCCCTGGGGTTTTGGACTTTTGTATCCTCCGATCTTGGACGGTCGTCATGCCAAAACAGAAGACTCATAAGGGCGTCAAGAAACGCTTCCGCATCACGGGCACGGGCAAAATCAAGCACCGCTCGGCCGGTACGAGCCACTTGGCCAGCCGGATGTCGAAGAAGCGTCGTCGTCGACTGCGCGGGACTACGGTCGGCGCCAAGTGCGACAACAAGAAGCTGATTGCCGCGTTGGGCAAGTACAGCTACTAGTCGTTTAATTGTGGTGCAGGCGTCCCGCCTGCCTTGGAACTGCCATGCACTCCCGAAGCAGGCGAGACGCCTGCACCACAAAGAAGGTAGAGCGGGCCGGGCAATGTAGAACGCTCCTCGATTCCTCGAGGGGGGCCTTGCGTCCGAACAACTCACTGAAGGACTGATCGAACATGCGTACCATGAAAGGCGCGGCCCGTAACAGAGCCAAGCGTCGTGTTTTCAAGCGAGCCAAGGGCTACTCCAAGGGCCGTAATCGTCTGTGGCGCAGCGTTAAAGAGACGCTGGTCCGGGCTGGCGTTTATGCCTTCCGCGATCGCCGCAGGCGTCGCCGCGATTTCCGCGAACTGTGGATCATCCGCGTGAATGCCGCCGCCCGCGAACGGGGCCTGCGCTACAGCGAGTTCATCCACGGCCTGAACCTGGCCAAGATCACCCTGAACCGCAAGACGCTGTCCGAAATGGCGATTGCCGATCCCACCGCGTTCGACTCGGTGGTGACCCTGGTGAAGGCTGCCCTGGAACAGGCCAAGAAGAAGTAGCATCCGCGCGAAGCTCGTTCCCAGGATGCAAAAGCGTCCTGGGAACGCTCGCCAATCCGCTACCCGACCTCCTCATGAGCGCCGAACTCGATACCTTCCTGGGCGAACTCGACCGCTTCCTTTCGGAGGCGCAAACCGCCTTCACGTCGGCCACAGCTCCTGATGCGCTCGAACAGGCTCGCATTGAGTTTCTCGGCGCTAAGAGCGGCCGCATGAAGGCTGTGCAGAAGGGGTTGGGCACAGTTGCCAAAGACGAGAAGCCGCTGGCCGGCAAACGCTTCAACGAAGTGAAGCAGGCCATCGACGACGCGTTTGAAACGGCCAAAGGACGGGTGACGCGCGTCGATCGGGGCGAAGTCGCCGGCCCACGCTTCGATCCCACGCTCCCGGGTGTCCGGCAGCGTCTGGGCCGCACCCATCCGCTCACACAGACGATCGCCGAGCTGAAAGAGATCATGGGCCGGCTGGGCTTCTCCGTCACGGACGGCCCCGAGATCGAAGACGAGTGGCACAATTTCGAGGCCCTGAACATCCCCTCTTCGCATCCCGCCCGGGATCCGCTTGATAACTTCTACCTGGCCACGGCCGGCATCGGCGCTGGACTGGGGGAAGCCAATCGCCTGGAGGGCGGGCAAGGGCGGATGCTGCTGCGCAGCCAGACCAGCACCGTGCAGATCCGGGTGATGGAGAAGCAGCCTCCCCCGGTGCGGATCGTGGCGCTGGGGCGGGTCTATCGGCCGGATGACGCCGATGACACGCACTTCCCCATGTTCCATCAGATTGAAGGGCTGCTCGTCGAGAAGGGGATCACCATGGCCCATCTGAAGACGACGCTGCGGATGTTCGCGTCGAACTTCCTGGGGCGCGATGTGCATATCCGCTTCCGCCCGTCGTTCTTCCCGTTCACCGAGCCGAGCGTCGAGGTGGACATGAGTTGGAACGACCGCTGGATCGAGATGGGGGGGGCGGGCATGGTCGACCCGCACGTTCTGCGGGCCGTGGGCTACAACTCCGACGAAGTAACCGGCTTCGCCTTTGGCCTGGGCGTGGAGCGCGTCTGCGCCCGCCGGCATAACGTGACCGACATCCGCGAGTTCTATAAGAACGACGTGCGGTTCCTGCGGCAGTTCTAGCCGTTGCTTGCTCGACCGAACGGCATGCGGCAAGCGAGACCAACGCCCCGCAATTCGCCATTCGGCCATTCCCTGCTATGATGCGGCCAACTGACCTCACTTGCTGGCAGGAGCCGTCATGAAGTCGTCACTGGGTCGATGGGTCACGGGTTGCTTCGTTCTGTCGGTTTGCTTCTTCGCTGCATCCGCGCAGGGGGCAGAGGCCGAGGCCCTGGCGAAAGCGGTTCAGTCGATCCAGGCCAACGATCTGCAGAGCCATGTGAACGTGTTGGCCAATGACACGTACGAAGGCCGCATGGCCGGCAGTCGCGGCGCCCGTGCTGCCGCCGGCTACCTGACCAAAGAGTTCGAGCGGCTCAAGCTGAAGCCTGCCGGTGTGAACGGCAGCTACTATCAGCCGTTCGACAACCAGTGCCGCAATCTGCTGGCCATGGTCGAAGGAAGCGATCCGGTCCTGAAACAGCAGGTGATCGTGATCGGCGCTCACTACGATCATGTCGGCTATGGCAGCTCGCAGAACAGCTTTGGGCCGATCGGCAAGATTCACAACGGGGCCGACGACAATGCCAGCGGAGTGGCCACGCTGCTCGAGTTGGGCGAAGCGCTGATGCAGCTCGATCCCGCGCCCAAGCGTTCGATCCTGCTGGCCCTGTGGGACAGCGAAGAGAACGGGCTCTATGGCTCGAAGCATTGGCTGGCCCATCCCACCGTGCCGCTGAACCGTGTGCCGCTGGCCTTCAACCTGGATATGGTCGGCCGGCTGCGCAAAGGTAAGCTCGAGGTCTACGGTACGCGGACCGCCCCCGGCCTGCGCGAGTTCGTGAGCCGGCAGAACACCTCGCCTGCGGTCATTCTGGATTTCAGTTGGGAGATGAAGGCCGACAGCGACCACCATCCGTTCTTCGAGCGTCAGATGCCCGTGCTGATGCTGCATACCGGCCTGCACGACGACTACCATCGCCCCAGCGACGACGCCGAAAAGCTGAACGCCGGCGGAATGCAGGAGATTGGCCGGTTGATGTTCCGGTTGGCCGTCGACGCCGCCGATCAACCGACACTGCCCGGGTTCCGCTTGCAGTCGCGGCGCGAATCGCCGGTGACGCAGGCCCGTGAATCCGCGCCGCTTGCGCAGCCGCCGGCACGGCTGGGCGTCTCGTGGCAGGAGGGCATTGCGCATCCCGAGGGTATTGTCATCACGCGGGTCACTCCGCGCTCGGCGGCCGCGGCGGCCGGCGCTAAAGTCGGAGACCGCATCGTCTCCTTCGACGGCCGCGAAGTGGGGGACGAACGGGCCTTCCGTCTGGCGGTGCTGGCCGCCGGCAAAGACGCCGTGCTGTCGGTGCGTCGCGAGGGGAGCCCTGAGCCTGTGGATCTGAAGCTCGCCTTGCCGGGCGAACCGGTGCGAGTTGGCCTGTCTTGGCGGACCGATGACGCCGAACCGGGTGTGGCGATCGTCAGCCGCGTGATCGCCGGCAGCGCGGCCGATCTGGGGGGCCTGAAACTGCACGACCGGATTTTGAAGGTGGGCGGACAAAAGTTCGACGCAGGGAACGGCTTCGTCAAGGTGCTCAACGAGTCCAACGGCAAGGTCGAGTTTGAGGTGGAACGCTGGGGCCAACTGCAAACTCTGGAAGTGAATCTGCCGCCGGGGACGTAGCTTGTCTCAAGACGCTTTCCCTGCCGGCGCTTTGGGGTCAGTCGTTTTGGCTTCATCCCACATCTTCCGTACAAACTCGCCACGAGTCATCCCCTCGCGTGCCGCCGGCGGGGCGAGCTTTCGTTCCGCAGCCAGCTTGCGCCAGCGATCTTCGGTCGCGGGGTCCAGCTTCTTGCCAAGCTCGCAGGCGTGATACGGATAGGCCTCGTAGTACTGCCCGTGCAGATTTTTGCCCCGTTCCCCAGGCTTCGCCGGCATGGCCGACAGACCGTGCAGCCCGCCCAATGCTCCCCACCACTGGACCATGGCAAAGTCGGCATGACCGGGCGGAACGTCGCTCACGTAGACCGTCGCCGACCCTGCCTTGTGCAAGCGCATCTGGAGCTTCTCGACGGGGACGCTCTGCACCGGACCTTTCGCCTGGATGGCCAAGTGCGCCGCATGGCCGGCCGCTTGCCCCAGCGACATCCAGATCGGCTCCAACCGCAGCGCGCAGAATCCGACATGCGAGGAGCTGACCGCAGTGGGGACCAGCAGGTTCTCGACATTCTTGGGGACGATCACCCCGTACGGAATCTGATACGGAGGGCAGGCTTTGTAGAACTCGCCGGCGTGCTTGCCGCCGAAACGGGGCCCTTCGTGCGCGGTGCCATGACAGTTGTTGCCGTAATCTCCCGTGGCGATCGCCGTGGGATGGAACACGCTGCGCGCGTCCCCGGGAGCATGATCGCTGTCGCGCTCCACAAAGACATGAACCCCGACCATCCGCCGCGCCTCGCGCACATAAAGTTGCAGCGGCACGTGGCCGTTCTCGGTGAACTCGTCGCGGCACCAGCCCCACTCCCGGGCCTGGTCGCGGAACTTCTGGGGGACAGCCTCGTCGTTCTGCAGAAAGTACAGAAGCCCCGCCTGATCGCGATGGTGCTCGGCGGCGATCCGCGCGCGCACCTCGTCGGAACCGTTCGGCCACTCCAGGTTCTTGCCAGGCAGAGAGAGCCGCACCAGCCCGCGCGAGACATCGTTGATGTCGTACTTGTTGTTCGGCAGGGCCGGAGTCTGAGCCTTGAAGATGCAGCCCGAGGGATAGCCGAAGATGGTCTTGAACTTGCCCGCTTCAAGCAGTTCGACAATCGGCAGGAAATCCTCGCGACGATAATTTGCGGGCGCGACGGGTGCGACGCGGTTCTTGGCCTCGGGGGTCATCATCCAGCGGAAGTTGTAGGCCTGCAGTTGCGCGTCGGGCTGGTCCGGCGCCAGCGATTCGCCGTACTTGTCTTTTCCTTCGCGGCCGGCCTGCCAGGGGACGCCGGCCATGGCCATCAGGTCTCCCTCGTAGCTTGCATCAATAAAGACTTGGGCCGTTGCGGTCCACTTCTCTCCCTGTGGAGCCAGGAAGGTGGCCGAATCGATCCGCGCGTTCTCTCCGTTTCGCTTCATGTCGAGCGAAACGAGTCGACTCGACATCCGCACGGCAATGTTCTTCCGCTCGGCAAGCATCGCTTCGAAGACGGCCAGATTCACCTTGGGTTCGCCGAAGGTGCCGCGAAAACAGGCCTGCACCTGCGGAGAGTTCTGGCCGTACGTCTTCACGTAGTGGCCTTCGACCCGCTGGGCGAAATCCAGAAACGCCCCGGACAGTCCTTCAAACGTGCGGAAGTCGGTGTGCGACAGGCCATTGGTCACCAACCCGCCCAGCCGCGTGGTCGGCTCGACCAGCAGAACGCTTTGACCGTCGTCAGCGGCCGCCATGGCCGCCGCAATGCCCGCGGGGGTGCCGCCATAGACTAGGACTTCAGCCGAGTTCGCTAGCGAGGGCGAAAGGGCCAGCAGCGCGGTCCAGCAAGCTCTTGAGAACGAGAACATCGGCAGGTCTCGACAGGGAGGAAGGGGGGGGGCACGCTCCGCTGGCGATGGATCCTGAGGGTTTTGCACGCCCTGGTCAAGCAGGAACTCCCGGTGCAACTTGGGTTCGTCAAGGGACTGCTCGTGGGTCAGCGTGCCCCTACAATTCCACGTCGATTGATTGCACTTGCCTATGTCGAGGAGTCACCATGCCCTGGCTTGACTGGTACAACGCGCTGGCGAAGCCGAGTTGGACGCCGGAACCGGGCACGATCGGCCTGATCTGGCAGATCCTGTACCCGATTATTCTGGTGACCTTCGGGTTCGTGCTGGTGCAGGCGATCCGGGGCAAGGTGCCGTGGCGCGTGCTGATTCCGTTCGGGATCAATCTGGCGGCAAATCTGGCTTTCACACCGATCCAGTTCGGCATGCGCCATTTGCCGTTGGCCGCGGCCGACATTCTGGTGGTGCTGGGGACGATCCCTTGGTTGATGGCGGCCATCTGGCCGTACTACCGCTGGGTGGCGTTGGCGCAGTTGCCGTACCTGGCTTGGGTCGCCACGGCGACCGTGCTGCAGCTTTCGATCACGGCAAGCAACTAAGAGCCTTGAAATGGACACACGACTACGACTCGTGAACTCGGCCAGAGAAATCCTGGCCGAGTTCGGCGGACGAATGACTACTCGAACTTGAAGGACTTCTTTTCGGCCTGCTTTCGCGTGGCGTCGATGATCACCTTATCGAGCCCCGTGTCTCCTTCGGCCGTCTTCTTGTTGGCCTCCGCCAGATAGGCATCGCGAGCCTTCGACAACTTCTGGATCTTCTCCTGCAGGCTCTTGCGCTCGGCAGCTTTCTCGGCAATGTGCTTGGCCAGTTCATCCTTCGTCAATTTGCGAAGGTTCTCGGGCAGTTGCTCGGGCTTCAGATCCTCGAGCTTCACCTTGTTCTCCTTCAACGCGTCGACCAGATCCCAGTCGGCGTTGCGATACTGGGCCGAAGCCTTGAACTGCGCCCGCGACGAAGCGGCTCCCGGCGCGGCCGCCACCGCGTTCTTGTCCTGAGCCTCCTGTCGGGCGGCGAACTCCTGCTGTTTCGGTCCGTTGCCGTACACGCAATAGGTGCCATTGAGTTTACCGCTCAGTTCCGCGATCTCCTTGTCCTGCGGGGCCGCCACTGCCGCGATGACCTTGTTCTGGTCGATAGCCATGAACGAACCATCGGCCAACTGTGCGCCGTGCTGCCAATGGGTGCTTACCCCTTCGCTAAGCTGCCCGCAGAAGATCGTGCTGACCGTGATTCCTCGCCCCACGGCCGCCTTGCAGCTCTCCGCGTACGGAATCGATCCCTGGTTGAAGGGTTCGTTCCCCGCAATAAAGATCATCTTCAGGGCGTGCTTGTGATCGCTCCAGGCCAGCTCGCGGGTGGCCGTACCGATGACCGCGCCACAGTACTCGCTGCCGCCGTTGGTCTTCAGCGAGAAGAGGGCCTCGGAGACCTTGTCCAGGTCGTTGGTGAGCGGCACCACCATCCGGACCCAGTGGGTGTCGGGGGCCAGGCTGTCATTGCCGTACTCATATAGGGCGACTTCCAGATCGGGGCGTTTTCCTTCGTGCTTGGCCAGGGCCAGGTCGTTCACGATCTTCCAAAGCTGGGCGCGCGCCTGATTGATCAGGCCATCCATGCTGTTGCTGGTGTCCAGCAGGATCGCCAGTTGGATCTTGGGGCCGGGCTTGGGGGGCGAGGCCTCCTGAGCGGTCAGCGGCCCGACAAAGGCAAGTGACAGAGCCAGGCAGGCCATCAGGCATCGTCGCGAGATCCACATGGCACGTTCCTTGAAACGGGGTGAGCGAGAAGTGGAAGTTGACTCTGGCCT